>Ga0183099_1000273_pt1 | contig 42007 bp, 33 predicted proteins | sample Biomet1_FD_127788 | JGI IMG/M metagenome (GOLD analysis project Ga0183099, IMG submission 127788) | Microbial communities from bioreactor (seeded with anoxic lake sediment) at LBNL, California, USA - Biofuel metagenome 1 | ecosystem: Engineered > Bioreactor > Anaerobic > Unclassified ... | reverse complement strand
ATATTTTTTTTTATATTAAATTTCATAATAACCCTCCACAAGATCAAAATACCACCATTTATTTCCTATACATAAGGCTTCCAAAATAGAATGGAAGCCTTATGTCATTATCTATTCTATTCTGCCGGAGCTGCCGACACATCAATATAATCCAATTCAGCAAAACCTGTTTTTGCTGAAATGACTACAACATTGACGCCTTCATTCAAAGTCACTCTAACGCCATCTGAAACTGCGTATTCATCCCACGAACCCGTACTTGGCAATTGAACGGAGTATTTTTTTCCATTTACAGACACACTCTGCCTAGCATCCCCCATTCCATTATCATAGCCCTCTTCAATAAGATATTCTCCAGCAGCCGGAGCATTTATCTTAAATGTTAATGTATCCTTATCTGGAACATTAATCCATCCCACTTTTTTCCCACCGGAAGCTGCCGCATTTGTAACTGCTTTTATATCAATTCCTTTTAATTGAGCTGATTCCGCTTCATAACGATCCTTTTTTATGGAATCTCCGTCAGCGGCAAATGCTACTGTGCTAATATTTAAAGCAAAAGCACATCCTAAAATTGCTGCAACTATTTTTTTTGCTGTCTTTTTTTCAAACATGTGATCTACCCCTTTTATTTAAATTTTTATTTAAAAACCAAAATTCAATTCTATCCGATTTCTTTTAATATGCGTATTTCCTGGTGATGCTGAATTTTCTAAATGATGTCCATCAAAATAGGTCCAACTCAAAACAGCATTTTCTGCAATTGTATAATCAGCACCAAGCAGCCAGCCAGCTTCATTAGCATACATCGACCCGCCAGGTTTAATAACGCTTAATCTTTCTACTTTTGCATATTTAGCAAATAGCCCAAAAGTATTTGGTACAGCCGCTTTTGCTTCTTTATAATCAAGACGAATCATATGTGCCGCATTATCAGAATCTGCATTTGACCTCGCTACTGCGCCAGACAGCTTTACGGCATCCGTCAATTTTGTATCAGCACCTAATTCGTAACTTGTTCTACACGCTGGATCATCTTGCCACCAAGATTGTCCACCATTATAAATCGAATATATTGTGTCATTTTTCCCATAGCCAGCACGCTCGCCTTTTACAACAAGCAATGATGTATTCGTCTTTGCCGTTGGCGCATATTTTAACTCAGCCCCCATCATCATGGTGTCGCCTTTATATACCGTTTTTCCATAGAAAACTGTACTGTCGAACTTCCCTACTCCTACATCATATTTAAGCCCTGATGTATTTGCAGAATACATCAATCCATATCCAGGTGTATTTTCATACTTTCCAACCGTTAGTTTGCCTTTACCAATCGGACCATCCATATATGCAATCGGTATGGTTGGTGCGGTCAACGTTGTGGCAAAATTACCTTGAAAAAAACTGGAAGCCGATCTTAATTTCATATGAGATCCCCAGCCATCACCGATCTGAGCATCTACGCCCAATTGAAACATGATGTATCGGTTAAAATCATAGCTTACACTTTCATCATCCAAATGCGTAGAAGCTTCACTAGCGCCATATTTATATCCGCCTTCTTCGCGAGTGTCATATCTCAATCTTACTAATGGATGAAAAGTTATCCGATCTACTTGCTTTTGTACATCATCTAAGCGAACTCCTATACTAGCTAAATCGCTCTTATATTCAGCAGACAATTTATCAATCATCTTTTTTTGTGCAGCATTTGCTTTCTTCTCATTTGCCATAAGACGTGCCACCATCACGGACATTTCATATCTTGTAATCGTTCTATCGCCTTGAAACTCGTGTTCCGTTTCACCTTTTACGATTCCAGCTGCATATAATTCGTTGACCGCTTCATAGGACCAATCGCCTTTAGGGACATCATCAAAAGGATTGGTTGCGGCAAATGCAGTTCCCATCCCAGTTGTCATAAAAGATAAAAGCAATAATAGTGATAGTTTTTTTCTCATTTTCTTAACTCCTATTTCGTAACAATTAATAAATATAATATTTTATCAATTGCGTATTTTGAAATTATTTAAAAGAAATAGATCATTTCCAAACGGCTCTTTTCATTTGTCGGATCATATTCACTATCATGAATCAAATATTTTGAAGTCATCCACCAAACGCTAAAAATCGTATTTTTTATCGGTGTATACGAAAATCCCCATTGATAGCCTTTTGTATTTGGATCTATATCGTCACTGCCTTCTTTGACTCCGCTAAGCTGTTCGACATAAGCATACTTGCCCCAAATCCCCCAACTACCAACAACTCCTGGATTTGCTCCTTTATAGTCTAAGCGAAGCTGATAATTTTTATTCTGGTAATCGGCGTTAGATTTACTATAGCCAGTCGTCAAAACCAAATCTTTATTCAGCCTTGTATCCGCACTAAGTTCTACAGCCAATCTCGCTCCAGCATCCCAAGTCAATTGGGAGCCCCCGTTTTTGTACTGTGTCAAAGTTGCTCTTTGTGAGTTGTTTTTGTCAGCGCCCTTAGAAGCCCCGTTTACGACAACTAAATTTAAATTCGTTTTTTCATTTAATGGATACTTAAGCTCCAGCCCTAATACATTGGTTCCCTCAGCCGTGCCTATCCAGGCTTGTGATCCATCTGCATAGCCTTTGTCAACAGGTCTGCCATAAAACATCATCGCTTGTGTTTTTCCCAATGTAGTATTGTATTTTATTCCGGTTGTATCGTTATCATATACCATGCCATGTCCAACAAAGTTCCAATATTTTCCTACCGTTAAGTGTCCTGCCGCCATCGGACCTTCAACCCAGGCTGTTGGTATGTATGGGTCTCCGACTGTACTGGATGTACTTTCTTCAAAAGCTCTCGTATAATTTTCCATACGAACAATCGCATGCCAATCATTATTCAACTTTGCATCAAACCCAAACTGATAGGTTAAATAACCATCCACATCCAATTTTTTTGCTTTTTTATCTTCATACATAGCCCAAGTTCCATTTCGGCTTGCCCATTGGTATCCATTTTTTGCATCTTCATAACGATATCGAGCAAAGCCAAAAATTTTTACGCTATCCAACTTTTCTTGCATTTTATCGATTTTCATGCCCATATTTTCTAGTTCAGCTGCATACTCATTGGATAATTTTTTTATAATTCCTTTTTGTTCACTTGTAAGCTTTTTGTCGTTAGCAACTGCTTTTGCAATCAAACGCGCCATTTCATATCTTGTAAGCTGCCGATCTCCACTAAAGGTTGTTCCATAGCCATCAATGAGGCCTTCTTTTTCCAACTGGTCAATTGCAGAGTATGACCAATGTGTTGTTGGAACATCCACAAAAGGATTTGCGGCGGCAAAAACGATTCCACTACTAGCTGCAGTTATTAACAATGCCAGCCCGAAAACTAATTTTCGTTTCATTTTTTCCGCTCCTTACTATTTTGACTCTTACATAATACCATTGTATAAATATCCTGTGATAAAACTTGATTTCTTGGAATATCTATATTTATCACCTAAGGAAATTAAATTTTCTTCATTTTTCCTCCTTTTTATTTTTTCAATTCCCATAGTGAAATCTTTGCAACGACTATTTAGTTTTCATCAAAATCTTTTTCAGGAACCCCAAAATCTGGTGTACCATCTGTATTCCACTGAACTACCTGTACACGGGTATGGCGATTAGGATCATCTAATGCATCGCCTTGAATTTCTCGATAATTTCTAGCATGGTATACCAATATATCTTCTTTTCCATCCTCAGATACCGTAAAGCTATTGTGTCCTGGTCCATACTGTTGATTTTCATAAGATGTCTTGAACACCGGCTCTTCTATCTTCTGCCAAGACTCAGATTTCAACAAATCACTATCTTCAGTGGCTACCAACATACCAACACAATAATGTTCATCCGTTGCACTCGCTGAGTACGTTAAAAATATTTTCCCGTTTTTTTTCAAAACCCCAGGTCCCTCATTTACCCAAAAAATCTTTTTCTCCCAATCATATGATGGAAAGCTCAATAACACAGGCTCGCTAGAAAGCGTCCACGGATTTTTCATTTTTGCAATATAAATATTAGAATGTGATTCTTCACTTACTCGTTTGTCATCTTGTGCCCAAATATAATAAATATCCCCGTTATGCTCCATAACCGTAGCATCTAATGCAAATGACTCCCACCCTGTTTTTATTTGTCCACGTTCGACCCATTGCCCTTCAAAAGGAGTCTTTGCTTCATTTTCAAGAACATACATCCTATGGTTAAAGGTATTGCCTGTAACTTCCTTATTTGGAGCTGCCGCAAAATAGATATACCATTTTCCGTTCAAAAAATGAATTTCAGGGGCCCAAATCAATTCACTCATTTCCCCCTGTGCATGCTTTTTCCATACAACAACACATTCGGCGCTGCTTAAACCTTGTATTGTCTTAGAAGCTCTAATCTCTATTCGATCATACGTTGGAACAGATGCGGTAAAATAGTAAACTCCATCCGTATGCTTATAAATAAACGGATCTGCCCGCTTTATTACGATTGGATTTTTATAAATAGTTTCCACAAACAAACCTCCCATTTTTTGTTTTTGCGCAATATTCCATCTTTTCAATCATTACATCTTAAACTCTTTTTAAAGCTTACATTTATTTTGTCTTCATGTCAATACTTTTACTTAATTATTCATGAATTAATTAATTTAATTATTTTTGTCAAATAAAATACAAATCGATTAATAGTTAATCATTTTATTAACTATAATGATTTGCATGGTCATTTCATTCATTTTTCTATTTAATACTAGTATTAAATTCAATAAAATGCTAATATTAATTGAATTATTAATCAACCAATAAGAGAGGCCTTTATTATGCGTGAATTTTTTACAAAAGAAGAATCTGTGCTTTTTGCTAAAGCGCTCAGTTCTGAACTGCGAATTGAAATACTACACTATCTTTACAAACATAAAGGTAGCAGTTTAAATGAAATTGCCACAGCCCTAAACGTCAGTCGCCCCGCCATTACACAGAACATGAAAATCCTTACAGACGCCGACTTGATTGAAACAAAACAAGTATTCGGGCAAAAAGATGCACGAAAATCATGTTACCTAAAAGAGAATCGTTTCGTCATTAACTTGGGAAATCATTTTAACTCTGATAATTTGTACACTGCTGAAATTCCAATTGGCCAATATACTACGTATCAAGTTGCCCCCACCTGTGGACTCGCAACACCAAAAGAACTGATTGGTTGCGTAGACAACCCTCGATATTTTGATGATCCCGCACGTTTCAAGGCAGCAATCCTTTGGTTTAGCTCTGGTTATATTGAATACAGGCTCCCCAATTATCTGGAAAAAGAACACGTTCCACAGGAAATACAAATCTCCATGGAAATTTCTTCCGAAGCTCCCGGTGTTGCGCAAAATTGGCCAAGTGATATATCATTTTTCTTCAATGATATTTGGTTGGGCGACTGGACCAGCCCCGGCGATTTTGGCGATGTTCCCGGTATTTACACGCCTGATTGGTGGCTGCCAAATTGGAATCAGTATGGTCTTTTAAAATTGCTGTCTATAAATTCCCACGGAACTTTCATGGATGGGCATCCTATATCATCTATTACACTCCAAAGCTTGAACTTGACAGAAAACAGTGATTTTCGCTTCCGAATAGCAGCCTTAGCTGATGCAAAAAATTCCGGAGGGTTTACTCTGTTTGGTCGCAATTTTGGCAACTACAACCAAGACCTAAAACTCCATGTAATTTACGACAAAAGAAACATTTTACAAAAAGGGCTATAATTTTCAACTAAGGAAAAAGTTGTTTAGTAAAGAACTCCAATAAATGATATAATGCTCTCACTATCTATGAGAACCTCATGTCACTTTTCCTCAGAAAAGACCGACACCCCTACTCATAAGACAATTAAAGAAAGCGGTGATTATTTATCATGAAAAAATTTTCTCTATCTATTTTCTTGATTTTGATTATGTTGTCTGCTTTTGCCATACCGATCTGCTCTGCATCTCCATTTAATTGGAATAACAACCTTTTATCTGTTGATGGTTTTGGTTCCTCTAACGCCTATGGCACAACAGAGGGTCAAGCCGTTTCATCTGCCAAAAGCAATGCCCTTTACAACGCTTATCAAAATCTCCAAAAAGATATTTATTCCATTTCTTTAGAAAATAATCAATCCATCGCCCAACTGGCGGAAACCAATCCTCAAATCAAATCAGCCATAGCACATTTGATTAAAAACGCAAAAATCACTCATGAAGACTATGATAAAAATAGTCTCTACGCTGTTACTTTATCCATTCCTATATTCGGGACAAACAGCCTTTCTGAGGCTTTATGGAAAAGCTCGGTGACAGACAAAAATGATGGATTCGCTGCTAACAACAGCAATTCTCCCACTGGCATTGTCGTCGATTGCCGGGAATTCAACTTAAATAAAGCTTTGCTTCCAGGAATCAAGGATGTCAATGGTCGAACCATCTATGAGGCAAAAAACATTTCGCCGTCCATTCTTATAGACCAAGGCATGGCTGACTATCAAAATTCATTTGGGACACAAAAATCCGCCCGTGCCGGAACAGCTCCAATAGTTATCCCAGCAATAGGGCTAACCAATTTAAACCAAACGCCTATTATTTCCAAAGAAAATGGTGATGTGATTTTAAAAGAAAATGCAGCTACCAATTTCCTTGCAAAAGCGCCTGTTATATTTCTAGAATAATTTTCCTATTGATTCATATATACGTTTTAAAGTTTGCCGTTTATAAAATTTATAAACGGCAAACTTTTTTTACGCCAAGTCACAAGCAAAATCAATGTAAAATTATTTTTTCTGTATTTTTATCAAATAAATGTATTTTCTCTGTATCAATTGCAATCTTTATGCTCTCACCAACTTTCGCTTTTGTTTTCGGGCTGACTCTTGCGACAAAATTCTTCTCACAGTTTTTCATGAATACGTAGGTCTCTGCACCCAAAAGCTCAACAATATCTACTGACATTTTTATAACGCTATCATATCCCTTCGGATCAATTAAATCTGCATCATATAAATCTCCCGGGCGTATCCCCATAATTACTTCCTCTCCTATATAAGCATCCATACTAGGATTTTTAGCTTTGTCTGCTGGAAGCTTTATAGAATTATCGCCAAATTTCAAAAAGATATCATCTTGAATTTTGTCAACTAATACATTGACAAAATTCATTTGTGGACTACCTAAAAAACCAGCAACAAATAAATTACATGGTTTTTCATACAATACTTGCGGAGTATCCACTTGCTGAACAATACCATCTTTCATAACTACAATACAAGTTCCCATGGTCATAGCCTCTCGTTGATCATGTGTAACATAAATAAATGTCGTCTGTAACTTTTTGTGCAGTTTTCGAATTTCAGTTCGCATCTGATCACGCAATTTTGCATCCAAATTTGAAAGCGGTTCATCCAATAAAAAAACTTTAGGCTGACGAACCATAGCTCTGCCTAATGCGACACGCTGCCTTTGCCCGCCAGATAAAGCCTTGGGTTTTCTATCCAAAAGATTTTCAATTCCTAGCGTGTGTGCCGCATCCATGACTGCAGACTGAATTTCCTCTTTCTTTTTCTTTTTTATTTTCAACCCGAAAGCCATATTTTCGTACACAGTCATATGTGGATACAATGCATAGTTCTGAAATACCATTGCAATATCTCTGTCTTTTGGCAATTCTTCATTAACTTTATTTCCATCAATAAGCAGTTCTCCCCCAGTTATGCTTTCGAGCCCTGCAATCATTCTCAAGGTAGTAGATTTCCCGCAACCAGATGGACCAACCAATACAACAAACGCTTTATCAGGAATATCCAAATTAAAATTTTTAACTACTTCAACACCACCCGGATAGACTTTATTGATGTTTTTCAATTGTAAACTTGACATAACTTCATCATCCCTTTTCTTTAATTATTCTAAGCCAGACTATTTTTCCGATTTCAATTCTTCAGCTTCAGCTCGCAATGCCTCTTCTGGTGTTTGGCTCTGCTCTTTCAATACCCTAAAACAAACATTTTTAGACAACAATGATATTGCATCCGGAAACTGCGGTCCAACGTTTATAGCTCCAATATCATCAACTACAGAGCTCAATGTAGCAAAAATATCCCGGCCGAAATAATCTGTATATTTATTATTCTCAGACATTGCCGGATCCGTCCAAGCATCTTTTCGAATTGGGTCAAAACCTAACATCGTCCAAGTTTTGATGCTTCCCTCTTTAGAAAGTTTTGCTTCCGCCAAAAATTGTTTAGCCAATTCAATATGTTTACTTTGTGTTGTTATAACCGTACCGGTTCCTCCCATTCCCACTGATTTTTTTCCACCAGCGAAAACCGGCATCGGCCGAATTACTATTTTGCCTTTTAAGTCAGGCATATATTCTAAAAAACGTCCCATATACCACATCGGCATCCATACAGATGCTGCATTACCTTTATTCATCCATTGCCAATACTCTTCAGCCTCATGATAACCACCAGGACATGTTACGGCAATTTTATCTTTATATATCATATCCTTAAGCATCTGCAGTGTTTTTACATTAACGGGATTGTCAACAATAACCTCTCCGTTTTTCCCCAACAAATCTGACCCTTGCATAGCTATCAACGGATATAATGTTTGCTCGCCCGTAGTTTCAATGGTAGCCATAGGTTTTCCTGTTTTTTCGAGAACTTGCTTTCCTGCAGCAATATAATCATCCCATGTAACAATTTGTTGTGGATCAATGCCAGCAGCAGCTAATATCTCTTTATTATAATACATGACCTCTGCCCCAACATGGTAATCCACACCATAGTATTTCCCGTCTTTAGAATAGTTCTCCAGCCTGCCCATAATAAGCTGTGTTTTTACAGGCTCAACTATGTCATTAAGTGCTACTAATCCAGGTTCATTTCCTTTTAGAAAATTAGCGAACTTTCCTATTTCAATATCCGCAAAATCCGGTGCGCCCGTTTTACTTTGTATAGCGATGAGTAGTTTATTGTGTTCATCATCATATGGATAAACTTCTGTCTTTATTGCTATTTTTTTATCTGGATGATTTTCATTCCAAGTAACGACTGCATCATCCATAAATCCTTTATGCATTTCGACAAATGTCCAAAAAGTCAATACGGTAACGTCCGGATCCTCACTTATTGCTGCTTGCTTTTTACCGCATCCAACAAAAATCAACATAGAAAAAAGCACGACCAGGCCTATATATATTCTTTTGTTTTTCATTTGTGCAGCTCCTCGCATAATAGGGGGGATAAATGCTCTTTCTTGCACGCAGCCCCCTGGCTATTCAAGTATTTTTTCTTGCACCATAAATCCAAGTCATTTACATAAAGCTTCACTTATAACTCCGAAAGCCTCTTCATTCCCCTTACTTTTTTTGCACTTTTCTTTATATTCGACCGGCGTTATTCCCTCAATATTTTTAAACACTTTGAAAAAATACGTGTAATTATTAAAACCAACCTGCTTTACAATGTCTTTCAATCTGATATCCGTTTGTTGAATCAAACATTTAGCTTGCCCCACACGAATTTGATTCAAATATTCAGCAAAACCAATTTCACAATCCTCTTTAAAAACCCGGCTAAGATAGGTGCTGTTGCCCCCAATGTATTCTGCAACCTGACATAAAGAAATATCTTTGTCATAATTTTTACGAATATATTTAACGGCTTTTTTGGTCAGTTCATTATAATTATTTTTTATTTCAATCCCCATCATCAATGTAGTCAATCTTTGGTAAATTGCCAAAATCCAATTTTTCACATCCATAATCGTTTCCTGTTTTTGCATTTCGTCGTAGGGAATATCTTTATTTGTATACAAATCCGTTATATCAATATCTGCATTTCTTGCTAATCGATTTGCAATACCAATCAGCTCTGCGCAAATCATTTGTATTCCTTTATAGTTCACTTTCATGCATAGCAGTTTTGCAAAAACTCCATTGATGTATTTTTCAAGCTCCTCCATATTCCCCAGACGTAAAAATAATACAATTTGTTTTTCGTCTTTTATATCCAAATTCAAAAAGACCATGGTATTTTCTTTTTCGATTTCATCTTTAAAAACTTTTTCTTTTTCAACGAAATTTCTTTTTAAAATTTCTTCATTTTTTTTATAAACTTGAGGAATGGTTTCTATCTTTGAAAACAGCTTCCCTATACTAAAACATGCAGTGATATTAAGATATCTTTTAATACTTCCTGAAATTCTTCTGACGGTTGTATTCACATGATTTGCAATTAAACACTGGCTACGCGTCGCATCAAACGAAAAAATGATTGCAAAAGCACCATCCCCGATCTCAACAACTATGCCATTATCCATATCATGTAATATATCTGCCGTCAAATTATATACAGCCTCACACAACTTTTGCTCTTCTTTTTTAGTTGATCGAGCTTTAATCGCAGTAAATTCATCAAGTAAAAACACCGTAACCAAAAAATTTTTTTCGCCAAGCGGTATATTCAATTTTTTTATGTTTTTTTCAATTTCATTCCGCTCTTGAAACTCGCCCAATAATAAGGATCGCAAAAAATTCCGTCTTAATATTTTTGTGCTTTCTACAAATTGCTGCTTAAACTTATCATCTTGTTTGATTTTTTCTGCAGCTAGCTTTAAAACATCGAGCAAATTTTGTTTATCTAATTTATGCTTAAGCAAATAATCCAGAGCTCCATTTTTTAAACTTTCTTTCACATATTCAAAATCTTCATATCCACTCAATCCAATGGTTTTAATATCTGGCCAATCTGATTTTATATATTTTATTAAATCTACGCCATTCATAATTGGCATACTCATATCGGTAATCACAATAGCTGGCAAAAACTCTTTAATTAGCTGAATCGCATTTTTACCATTTGTAGCTTCGCCACAAAATTCAAAACCATATTGTTCCCAATCAATAAGCGTTCGTATATTGGTTCGCATAACAAAATCATCATCAACAATCAAGACTTTTAGCATGTTCTACCTCCTCATTGAATTGCCGGTATAGTAACTTCTACCATGGTATAAAACCCAGAAACACTTTCAATCACCAATCCATAGGACTCACCAAAATACATCTTTATCCTTTCATCTACATTTGCTATCCCAATCCCAGTTAATCCAGCATGTTTTCTCTCTTGCGTATATAATATATTTTTTAGTTTTTCAGTCGGAATACCTACACCGTTATCTGTGATGACAATTTTTATACAATCGCCTTCTTTATACCCCTTCAAAACCAAAAGTCCTTGCCCTTCCATTGGTTCAATTCCATGGATCAAGGCATTCTCAACGATGGGCTGCAATAGCAATTTAGGAATTCTATACATTAAGATATCGGTGTCTATATTATAGATGACTTGAAACTTATCAAGGTATCTATATTCTTGAATTTCCAGATAGCTTTTGAGATATTCAACCTCACTTTTTATAGTAATCTGGCTATCGCCCCGCCCAGCCATCACTTGAAAAATATTAATCAATGCTGTCGTTATATTTTCAATATTAGGGGCATTTTGTGTTTTTGCTAAAAAACGCACTGTATTCAATGTATTCGCTAAAAAATGCGGATTGATTTGTGCCTGCAGAGCTCTTAGCTCTGCTTGCCGCTTCTTTTGTTCACCTAATTTTACACTTTCTAATAAATTTTTAATTTGGCTCAACATTTTATTAAAATGCTGAGCTACCTCACCTATTTCATCTTGAAAATCATCGCGAATATGCGCTGATAAATTTCCTTGTTGTGCTTGATTCATCGCACTACGAAGGCGATTCAAAGGAGCAATGATCATCGCGGCAAAAAAATAAGCAAGCACTAATGATAGAAAAAAACAAACCACTGCTATAAAAATTGTTTCTTGATAGATATCTTGGACATTTGAATTTAAATAACTAAAAGGAATCAGTCCTACGACAAACCAGTCTGCCCCCTCCATAGTTGAAAAAGAAACTAGATATTTTTCTCCGCCAGTAGAATAGTTGAAAACAAATTCACCATCAGCCGCATGATTTTTTATTTGTTTGAGCAATTCTTCATCTGCATAATGGCTAGTAACGCGTAGTGATGGATCTGCGCTCGATATGACAGCACCCGTTGATGATAGCACAAAGATCTTCGAACCCTGTCCCATATCAATTTTCCTATAAACATCTGACAAGTATTCCTCATTGCTGCGAATAACTAGATACCCGATAATGCTCCCATCTTTTAAAGATTTAATCGCGCGCCCCAATAAAATACCATCACTTCTTTTCAAAAGCTCTGCACTTGTAGCATATTTTACTAAATAGACTTCGTTATCAGCATTCACTGCATCCCAAACAATCCCACCGTTTTTCTCCTCTAATTGATACATCAAACCATTTATGTATCCTGATTTGAAATTCAATTTCATGCCCGGGTCACCGTATGCAATGATTTTCTCTTTACGCTTCGTATAAATCAGAACATCTGAAACGTTATGTAGAGAATAAAATTTCTTAGTGAAATTTTCTCTCATTTCTACTTGTGCGTTTTCAACCTCCCAGTCCGACATATCCTTATAGCGATATAATGTTTGTTGAACTATATCAGAAAATTCGATTTCTATACTAGTATTTTCTAAACGAACAAGATCTCTCTCTATATTCCTGGCAATCTGACTCACAACTTGGAGAGAATATGTGCTTATTTTCTCTTGAATAGAAGCACTATATTCTTGATAAAAAATGCAAACAACCAGCAACATTGGAATTATGGACAGTACCATAAACAAAAGTACCATACGAGTTCTTATTCTCAAATTTCTAAAAATTTTAATTATTTTAAGATACAGTTCTTTTTGTTTCTTTAAACAAATAACAATTGTCTTTGTTCTCATGTAATATAAGTTCCCTTCTGATATAATTATTTGCCATTTTTTACTAATTAAATTATACCATAAAAGCCCTTATATAATTTTGCAAATTCACGCCACCGAAAAACGAACTACATTCCAAGATAATTTAGATAGATTCAGCGAATACAAATTATTAGAGGATTCAATGGGCACACTATTTCTCGGAATGACTGTCTCAGGCTGTTCAAATGTATTTTGTGCAAAAAGGTCTGCGCCATCCATTATAATGTGTTCATCCATAATAGTTTTCCCAAAAGATCGTAGGTCAATTGAAAAGTCAATCGTTTCAGCATTGCAGTTCAAAATGAATACGGTGACCTTATTACCTTCCACATCATATGTCGCTGCAGTTTGAATAGATGGAACCTCGCCTCTTGCCACACTCATAGTAGGAGCTGTAGTTAAGGTTTTAAGTGCTGTTCCTCTTCCGTAAATAGATACCTGCTGAAATGGATAATATGTTGTTTGTTTTAAAATCCCTCCGCCTGGTTTAGTAACAATAGGAGCAATAACATTCACCAATTGAGCCAAACAAGCTATTTTGACTCGATTTGCATTATTGATAAGCGTGCACAACATACCACCAAAAACAAGTGCATCCAATAATGAATACTGATCTTCCAAAATCGCCGGACGTTCAGCCCAAGGATGTTCCGTTTGTTTTTTGATATACCAAACATTCCATTCATCAAAAGAAATTTTCATTGTCTTTTTGCTTCTTTTTTTGGCTTTAACGAAATCCGCTGTTGCTGCCACGGTTTTAATAAAATCATCCATATCTGCAAACGAAGTTAAAAAATCCTCTATATTTCCTTCATTTTCATAATAACGATGCATTGATATATAATCTACGTGGTCATACGTTTGTTCCAAAACAATTCGATCCCAATCAGGATATGTATTCATCAAAGGGCTAGAACTCCCACTTGCGACCAACTCAATATCCGGATCTACCCATTTCATGATTTTTGCTGCTTCTCTTGCCTTTTTCCCGTAATCCACTGCAGATAAAGCACATGTTTGCCACGGGCCGTCCATTTCATTACCCAAGCACCACGTTTTGATATTATGCGGATCTTTATGCCCGTTTTTCCTTCTCAAGTCACTCCAAAAAGTACCTTCAAGGTGATTGCAATATTCTATCATATAGCCTGCATCTTGTGGCGACCCTGTTCCTAAATTCACAGCAGCCATGACTTGCGTATTAGCTTTTTTACACCAATCAACAAATTCGTCAATACCAACATTATTTGACTCAATCGATCGCCAAGCATAATCTAAACGCTTAGGTCGATCTGAAATCGGCCCTATTCCATCCGTCCATTTATATCCTGAAACAAAATTTCCACCTGGATAACGAACAATCGGTACGGATAATCCCTTTACACAAGCCAATACATCTTTACGAAATCCTTGCTCATCCGCACTAGCATGTCCAGGTTCATAAATTCCGGAATAAACCGCCCTGCCTAAATGTTCAATAAACGAACCATATAAATTAGCATCGATATCATCTATTTTATAGTTTTTATCGACCAAACACGTTGCTTGTTTCATGCTCAATCCCCCCTCGTATCATAAATTTTGTAAGCAGATACCCACCAACTTACAAATCTTACACCAATCGATACATCAACCTTTAACGCCGCCTACAGTAAGCCCTGAAATAAACGCCTTTTGGTTCAAAACAAATAATATAATTATTGGAATTACAGACATGACCGCTCCGGGAAACAACATATCATAATTATTCCCATATGGTGTCATCAATGACTGCAGCCCAATCGGTAAAGTCAACATATCATTCGATCTCAAAGCAATCAACGGCCAAACAAAACTGTTCCAGCTCGACATCGCTTGCAAAATCCCCATAGCTCCAAATGCTGGTTTCATCAACGGCACCATAATCTTGAAAAATATCTTAAACTCACCGCAACCATCTATACGTCCAGCATCTAATAATTCTTTTGGCAATGAATTGCAATATTGCCTAAAGAAAAATATAGAAGTTGGTGCCACAACAAAAGGCAACACAACCCCCCAATATGTATCAATCAAATCTGTATTGATCGATAATTGATATAAAGGCAATATCAAAATTTCCACAGGAATCATCATGACAATCAAGACAATTATAAATAATGCATTTTTCCCTTTAAAATCATACATTGCAAATGCATACCCGGCCATAGCGGTCAATATAAGCGATAAGCCAGTTTGTAAAATTGTGATCATCACACTATTGAAATACCAAGACAAGTAAATTCCATCTTTTCCCTCAAGCAAAAGTTTATAGTTATTAAAATTCAATGCTGAAAAATCTATATTCAAGGAAATTCCTTGTCGAATCATTTCGACCCCAGGGCGTAAAGATGAAATCACCAAAAAAACAAATGGGGCTAAACAAAAAACAGCAAAAACTGCCAATAAAAAAAACAAAAGGAAATTTGTTACTTTTGAAGACATTCTCGGCACAATCATCAAGCCTCCTTCTTAAAAAATCCACTCAACCATAGTTGAATAATATTTATTGTCATAACTAATGCAAACAGCCCTACACCTATAGCAGAACCCAAGCCCAAATTATTGTTATTGAATCCTTCTTGATAAAGATATGTTACAATTGTTGTTCCAATTTCGCCTGGAGATCTCGCACTGCTAAACAGCGCAAATGATTCTGCAAACATTGAATAGCCACCGTACACGCTAATAGTTAGAACAAAAATTATTACGGGCTTCAAGCAAGGAACCGTAATATACCAAAATTTCTCCCAAGTATTTGCTCCATCTATAGATGCAGCCTCATATAATTCTTCTGGAATACTCTGCAATCCGGACAAAAAATATATGATATTCACACCTAACCATCGCCATGTACATAATAAAACCATAACAAACATTGCGGTATTAGGGCTTTGCAGCCAAACTGTCGAGCTGATTCCGAACATATTTAAAATTGAATTTATTAATGTCGTATCTTGTTCTCCAAACGCCATACGGAAGAAAAGTCCTGCAACAATTACCGATGTAAGTGCTGGCATGAAAAAGGCTGAGCGAAAAAAATTGCGGCCAATCATTGTCTTCTTATTCAAAAATACCGCAAATAACAATGGTAATGGAATCAAGACAACGATTGTCCAAAATGTATACTTAGTAGTTATCCAAATCGCATTAAAAAAATGTGGATTGAATAAATTCTTATAATTTTGCAAGCCTATAAAAGTTATGTCGCCTGGTCCATTAATTTTTTCGAAACTCATAATAAAAGTAGATATAATCGGATATAGAAGAAATACTAAGAAAGACAAAATAAATGGTGTTAAAAAAACATAGGGCGCTGCTTTTTGCGAAACGAATACACGTTTCCATTTATTTTCTTTTTTAGCTTCTATTTTTTCAAATCGTTTTACAATTGGTTCTGCTGACACTCGCCACACCTCGTTCCATCTATCTCTTTTGTTTTTACGGGCAAAGGTGTTGTCATTTTATACCTTTGCCCGTAAAACTAAATCTCTTATTGCGACTGCAAATCCTTTTGTGCTGCTTCTAATGCTTCTTCAGGAGATTGACTTTGTTCTTTTAAGACCCTAAAACAAACATTTTTTTGTATCAAAGAAATGACTGCTGGATATTTTTCGCCCATATTAAGAGAGCCAATATCACCAACAACCGATTGCAATGTACTGAATATATTTGTTCCAAAGTAATCTGTATATTTATTTGGTGCTGCCATTGCTGAATCTGACCAAGCATCTTTTCTTATTGGATCAAATCCAAGTAACGTCCAAGTTTTGATGCTGCCTTCTTTAGATAATTTCGCTTCTGCTAAAAATTCCTTAGCCAATTCAGCATTTTTACTTTGTTTTGTAATTACAGTAGCGGTCCCACCCATTCCAGCTGATTTTTTACCACCTGGGAATGTTGGCATCGGCCGAATGACTATTTTCCCTTTTAAGTCAGGCATATACTGTACAAATCTCCCCATATACCACATAGGCATCCATACAGAAGCCGCATTTCCTTTGTCCATCCAAGCCCAATATTCTTCTGAATGATGAAAGCCACCTGGTGCTGGAACAGCTATTTTCGAAGTATACAACATATCTTTTAACATCTGCAACGTTTTTACATTTGTCGGATTCGTAAGCATCGAATCACCATTTTTATCCAAGAGATCGGATCCTTGCATATTGATCAGCGGATAATACGACCAATGTTCTGTCGTTTCGATCGTAGCCATTGGTTTTCCGGTTTTTTCTACTACTTGTTTGCCCGCAGCGAGATAATCGTCCCAGGTTACAATTTTATCGATGTCAACGCCTGCTTGATCCATAATTTCTTTGTTATAGAACATTACCTCAGCACCAACATGATAATCTATTCCGTAATATTTACCATTCTTAGCGTAGTTTTCCATTCTGCCCATAATCAGATTTTCTTTAACAGGTTCGACAATATCATTGAGCTCTACAAGACCAGGATTATCACCTTTTACATAGTTAGCAAACTTACCGCTTTCAATATCGGCCATATCTGGGGCGCCTGTACCTGACTGCAATGCGATCAGAAGCTTGTTATGCTGTTCATCATATGGATATACATCCGTTTTTAAAATTATTTTTTTGTCCGGATGTTTTTCATTCCATGTTGCTACAGCATCATCCATAAACCCCTTATGTAGTTCTTGGAATGTCCAAAAATTCAAAACCGTCGCATCACCATCACTTTTTCCTGCACGATTCTTATCATGCCCACAGCCAGATAAAACAACACTACTAACCAGCACTGCCGAAAGCAGTTTAACTAAACCCTTTTTCATTTTATGGCTCCCTTCTTTTTTGACTTCAAACTTGTTGCAAAAGTAATATTTGCCTTACGTTTATCTTACCAAAAAAGATTACCTTCCAAAGCTTAATATTCTTTACTTTTTATTTAAAATTTTCTATTTTTTCGGACTATATTATTAATTAAATCAAAAACCCCGATAGCTACATTTTTATAGTGTAGTTATCGGGGTTCCCCATATTATTGTAAGCTTGTATCCAATAGGTTAGAAAAGACGTGCCAAAAATTTCATATAACTCAGCAGCCTATATCTTTTAATTTTTTTCCTGCCATCAGATTCTTTTCAATTTGTTCTAACGAAACATTTTTTGTTTCCGGCAATAAATAAATCGTGAGGAATATAAATATTACGTTCATAATCGTATAAAGCCAGAATGTCATTGCCGAACCGACCGTATTTAAAAGAGTCAAGAATGTTGCTCCGATAATCATGTTGGATACCCAGTTGGTCGTTGTTGAGCACGCTGTACCAAAATCACGGCTTTTAAGCGGTTGGATTTCCGAGCACAAGATCCAAACGACTGGTGCCGCACTCATCGCGTAGCCAGCAATACAAACAATAGTCATTGCCACAGCCAAATAAGAAATCCACGTCGAAGCATTGCCTTGATCGATGAAATAGAGGCAAGCGCCCAAAATAAATGTTCCGATAGCCATTACAGAAAAACCGATTTTCAAGGCTGGCTTTCTACCGGCTTTGTCGACCATATCCATTGCAATGAACGTAGCCAATACAAACATAAGACCATCAAAAACCGTTGCGATCATCTGATCTGTAGTTGATGTAAAACCTGCCAAACTGAATATTTTCGGTGCATAGTACATGATGATGTTCATGCCGGTAAACTGCTGCATCGCCTGCAATAGCATTCCTAAGAACACTGCTCTGCGCACATTTTTATTGGCTTTAAACAAACCCCAGCCTTCCTGTTTTACTTCAAGGCTTTCTTTAATATCTTTCATCTGTACTGCAGCTTTTTCATCGTTGCCGCTAAGCATAGTCAAAACGCGTTTTGCATCTTCAAATCTGCCCTTGGATGCAAGCCAGCGAGGACTATCCGGTAAACCGAACACGGCAAGAAGCAATGCCACTGCCGGTACACAAATAATGCCAAGCATCAGTCTCCAATCACCACTGAAGCTCAAAGCTGTATCCGATAAAAACGCAATCAAAATACCGACGGTAACCATCAGCTGATACATTGCAATGAGTTTGCCGCGTACACTCTTGTCTGCCATTTCCGACAGATAAAGCGGTGCAGTATAAGATGCGACCCCTACCGCAAAACCCAAGATAACACGTGCGACCAACAGCATTGATACGCTTACAGCCAACGCTGACCCAAGCGATCCCAAAATAAACAACCCAGCACCTGTAAGCAAGCTATATTTCCGGCCAAAGCGCGAGGAAAGCATCCCTGTCGCTATAGCCCCCAATGCTGCCCCAAGCATCATTGCGCTGACAACCCATTCTTGCTGCTGGCTCGTCAAAGCAAAGCTCGTTGTGATAAACGGCAATGCTCCTGAAATTACACCTATATCAAGGCCAAACAACAATCCCGCCATCCCTGCGGCAAAAGAAACAAACTTGCGCATCCTAGCTGCTTTTACTTCTCGTTCAGTAAGTACCATTCGATAATTTTGTTCTGCTACATTTTCCATGTTTGATGTCTCCCCTTATGCATTAGCTTTTTAGTACCAAAGGATCCAAATTTATGTTGGAAATAAAACAGATGTGCCGCATTGGCGGCTACGCTTTACAACATGTCTGTTTTATTGTATTCCCTAATATATTGATGTTTATATTTTTGTTGTAATATATATATTTAAAATAGTCATACAACTTACATTATTTAATATAGCACTTTCTTTTGTTTTATGCAATTATTTTTTATTTATTCCACTCGTTTTTATTCAATCAGCCTTAAATGCTCTCATTTTATCATGATCAATCGGATTTTATCTCATTTTCAGCAACATACATCACTAACTAGTTATCATACATCTTGCACCTAAAAGCATTCACCGACAAATAAAACAGCACCGAATTCATCTGATATGTTCAAATGATTCGGTGCTGCAGAAGTCTTTTCTTATTTCGCCATTAATTTCGCTAATTTATTCGCAAAAGAAATTGGGTCTTGTGGTAAAATGCCTTCAATCAGTAAAGCTTGCGTATAAAGGAGATCGCAATAATCCTTAAATTCTTCCGTGTCTTTACCCGTATTATGGACAGCTTGCAAACGAGTGAATAAATCATGATGTGGATTGATTTCTAAAATTCGTTTTGCTTTAAACATAGGATTATTCGCTTCCGCAAAAACCTGTTCCATCGCAAGGCTTGGGCCTTGCTCATCTGCGACAAGGCAAACTGCACTAGACTTGAGTCGATTGCTGACTTTTACATCGGCAACATTGGCACTGAGGGCTTCTTTGATATCGTTCATCAAATCTTCATTTTGCTTAGCGATATCTTCCGTCTCTTTTTTCACTTCTTGCGATTCTACATCTTCAAGACCTAGATCGCCACGACTAATTGACTGGAAAGCCTTACCATCATATTCCCGAATGGTTTCAATCGCAAATTCATCGACCGGATCGAGCAAGAACAGGACTTCGATGCCTTTTTCCCGCAAAAGTTCCATCTGCGGCAAATGTTCAATCATTTCACGATCCTTACCGGTCGCATAATAAATCTTTTTCTGGCTTTCTGGCATGCGTTCAGTGTATTCTTTCAACGAACTCAAAGGCTTGTCTTCTTTTGATGTCGCAAAAAGCAAGAGGTCTTTGAGTTTATTGACGGTATCTTGTCCGGAATACATGCTGTTATAAATCCCTATTTTCAAGGATTTTCCATATTCAGCCCAGAATTTTTCATATTTTTCTCGATTGTTCTTGAGTGTTCTTTCTAATGTTTTCAAGATATTTTTCTCAAGATTTTTACCGATAAGCTTCAATTCACGGCTCTGCTGCAAAAGCTCACGAGAAATATTCAACGAAAAATCCGGAGAATCGACTAAACCTTTAACAAAACGCAGATAATCTGGCAAGAGATCCTTGCATTTATCCATAATAAATACATGGCGCGAGTAGAGCTGTAAGCCTGGTTCATAATCCGTATGGTACAAATTAAATGGTGCTTTGGATGGGATGAACAGCAATGATGTATATTCTACCGTACCTTCGGCTTTGGAGTGAAGGACATCCATCGGATCTTCCCATTCATGGAAAAGATTTTTGAAGAACTCATTATACTCTTCTTCTTTGATATCCTGTTTGTTTTTCGTCCAAAGCGGCTGCATCGAATTTAATGTACGCATTTCATCCCGCTTGGTTTTTTCAGCACCTTCGATTGGCTTGCCTTCATCATCTTTTGGTACTTCTTCAATAACAAAATTCATTTTAACAGGATAACGAACATAATCTGAATACTTCTTAACTAATTCCTGCAGTTTATATGTATCCGTAAAATCTTCTTCCGCTTTTTCGCCGTAAAATTCTGGCAAGAGCGTGATGGTAATGGTCGTACCACGTGTATCTTTTTCACATTCATCTATGGAGTAAGTTCCATCACCTACAGATTCCCATTTGTAAGCCTGTTTTTCGCCAGCTTTGCGCGTAACAATAGAAACGGTTTCGGCAATCATGAATGCGGAGTAGAAACCTACACCAAATTGACCGATCATTTCTTTATCGTTCACATCACTATTGCTTTCCTTTGCTTCTTTGAGCTTTTCCATAAAAGCTTTTGTGCCGGATTTTGCAATGGTTCCAATGTTTTCTACGAGTTCTTCACGATTCATCCCAATCCCATTATCAGAAATGGTCAAAGTATGCGTAGCAGCATCTGGAACAAGATAAATTTCAAACTGGCTATTGCCTTCCAAAAGATCTGGATCTGTCAAAGATTCAAAATGAGCTTTATCGATTGCATCCGATGCATTCGATATAAGTTCTCGTAAAAATATTTCACGGTTTGTATAAATGGAATGAACCATAAGATCCAATAATTGTTTTGTTTCTGCCTGAAACTCATGCATTTCTTTCGCCATAAGTATTCTCCCCCATGATTTTCTTTTTTTGTTAGCACTCAATCGTCGTGAGTGCTAAACTACCTTTATGATACATCGAATCGGTTTAAAAAGCAATATCTTGACATAAAAAAGCCGTCATTTACATGGTTTTCTCAAAATATAAAGTTATCCCCCATTCAAAAGAACAGGGGATAGTTCTGTGCCTATTTTTTATTTATTTCTTTAAACGAAAGAACACCGTCTTGATATGCCTGAACATCTTCCTTCAACAAGGTAGGGTTATCCATCAGTATAACCGCGTAGCGGTCGTTCTTGCCACGAATAAAAGTCTTTACTTGCTGCGCATCGGCTTCAACCTTTTCCGGCTTTCCATCGCTGTCCTTGCCCACCACCATCGTTTTAGCCGTCACTGCATAAAGAGCATTATGTCCATTTACATTTACCAGACTTACAAATTCATAACCAGTTGCCATCAATTTACCAAATAACGTTTTCGCATCCGCTTCTGAAATCTTATCTAAATCCGGAAAACTATCTTGATCAAAACCATTTGGCATAACAACCCAAGCATGTTTGATATTATATCCATCATTAGCAAAGATGAGCACATCTCCTTTTTCCGTCGGAGACAAAGCGCTCAAAGGAATCACACCCACAGGTTTTTGCGGACATTCAATCGTATACCCATACTCCTTGCTTGTATAAGTGTACCCAGCTGCCTGAGCTACAGACGACGCACTCATACTCACTACAGCTACGGCAAAACACAGTGCCAAGAAATTACGAAACTTCATTTTATAATTCATATAACACACTCCTCTTTTAAATCTATTTCTTATTTTATACTAGTATTTCAGGAAAATCCATGAAAAAGGCAAAGAATCAAAAAGACAGCCTATGCCAGCATAACGCAGCATAGGCTGTCTTTGACTTCAAAGCACATTCATAAAAAACTTAATCTTACATGTACTCTGTCGGTGTCGTTTTCTTTCTCGATTTAACATGACCGAATTTTGCTGTAATGACTTCAACAACAATAAACAGAACCGGAATGAGGAATACCCCTAATGCCGTGGCAAAAATCATACCGCCGACAACCGCAACCCCCATGGCATTACGCGCACCAGCACCGGCACCTGTAGCAATCGCCAAAGGCACACAACCAATGATAAATGCCATCGATGTCATGATGATCGGGCGTAAACGAAGCCCAGCAGCTTCAATTGCTGCTTTGACTGGATCCATGCCCTTATCCACTCTTATCTTGGCAAATTCAACGATCAATATCGCATTCTTCGCCGCCAAACCGATGATCATAATGACCCCGATCTGCATGTAGATACTGTTTTGCAGATTCATTACATATTCTGACAAGAGTGCACCAAATACTCCTGTAGGAACACTCAAGAGAACTGCATACGGCACGCTCCAGCTTTCATACAGAGCTGCCAAGCACAAGAACACAAAGATCAAAGCCAAAGCTAAGACCTGCATCGTCGAGTCGCTGGAACTCTTTTCCTGGCGACTTTGTCCCGACCATTCGATATTAAAACCAGTCGGTGCATTTTGACGTACAACATCTTCCATCAATGCCATTGCCTGCCCCGAGCTATATCCATTTCCAGTATTCCCTTGAATGGTAATAGAACGAGCTGCATTGAAGCGGGAAATAATCGATGGTGCTGTACCGATTTTCGGTTTCAAAAGCGTATCCAACGGAATCATCGTTCCGCTTGAACTCTTGACGAAAATGAATTTCGCTGTATCCACTTCACTTCTGTAACCAGTATCGGATTGCAGCATAACTTTATAGGTACGGCCAAACTGATTGAAATCATTGACCTGCGTCCCACCAAAGTTAACTTGAAGAGCTGTAAATACATCGGATAACGTCACGCCAAGATTCTTGACCTTTTCACGGTCAACTTCAAATTCATAATTTGGTGAGTTGATTTTATAAGTTGTATACACGCCTTGAACTTCCGGATGTTGATTTGCTGCACCCACAATTTTCTTAGCGATGGCATCAAGTTCTTCATCCGTATGTCCTGACATATCCTGTAACTGCATCGTAAACCCGCCGACCATGCCAAGTCCTGGCAAGGATGGCATATTCATTGCTATAACCGATGCTTCCGGGAAACCTTGCGCCCCTTGACCAAAGACACGCCCAACTTCAGCATTGATCTGCGTTTCTGGCGTCTTTCTCTGGCTCCACGGCTGCAAACCAATAAACATTGTACCCGTATTGGATTTTGAACCACTCGACAAAATATCATATCCTGTAATAGCCATGACATTTTTAACGCCTGGGTTCTGTTTGATTGTATCAACCAAACGATCCATAGTTTCTTGCGTGCGATTCATCGAAGTACCTTCTGGCAAATTCACCGATGCCAAGAAGAAACCTTGGTCTTCGTCCGGAACAAACGTAGACGGCACTAACTTATAGAGCAGACCGACTAACCCAATGATGATCACCAAAAAGATCAAGCAATACTTTGCCTTACCGATCAATGTAGTAACAACACGGACATAACCTTTGTTCATACGGTCGAACCAATCGTTGAAACGATCAAAAAATCTACCTAAAACCCCTTGATGTGCATTTGGATCATGATCTTTCAGAAGAAGTGCACACAAAGCCGGTGTAAGTGTCAAAGCAATAAACGCCGACAGTGCCATCGAAATGGCAATCGTCAAGGCAAACTGCTTGTACAAAACGCCCATGGTCCCGCCAAGGAACGCAACCGGAACGAATACTGCTGCGAGTACGCAGGCAATGGCGACAACCGGACCGGAAACTTCATCCATTGCTCGCTTTGTCGCTTCTTTCGGATCGAGACCTTCGTTTCTCATATGATGCTCAACATTTTCAATAACAACGATCGCATCATCGACGACAAGCCCGATGGCCAAAACCATGGCGAACAAAGTCAATGTATTGATGGAAAAATCAAGCAGAACAAAGGCAGCAAAGGTACCAATCAAGGATACCGGAACTGCTAAGAGCGGAATGAGCGTAGCTCTCCAGCTCTGCAAGAAGATAAATACAATTAAAGTAACCAAAAGCAATGCTTCGACAAAAGTCGTCACAACTTCCTTGATGGACTCTCTGATGTACTCGGTGTTATCAACAATTTCTTTGTATTCAAGATCCGGTGGAAAATCCACAGCGGATTCTTTCAATACTTGTTGTACATCCTTTACCGTCTGCATCGCATTTGCTTCACTGGTCAGCTGCACACCAAAACCTATCGCTGGCATTTGATCCATCTTTGTGGTTACGCTATTGGTCTTTGCCCCGGTTTCAATGCGAGCAACATCTTTCAAACGAACAAACGAACCATTCGAATTCGCTTTAATGATGACATTGCCAAAATCTTCTACCGAAGTCAGACGACCTTGCACTTTACCATTGTACTGGAATTCCTGGTTTGCCGGCGCTGGCAGCTGACCAATCGTACCTGCCGGAGCCTGGATGTTTTGTTCTTTTACTGCACTTGTAACATCAGATATTGTTAAGCCAAGTTCTGCCAATTTATCCGGGTTGAGCCAAACTCTCATCGAGTAATCGGCTCCGAAAATATTGACATCACCGACGCCTTTTATACGTTTGATCTTATCGATCAAATATATATCGGCGTAATTTTTCATAAACACGCGATCATATGTCGAGTTAGGTGAATACAAGGAAACCATCAAAGCCATATCAGAAGAAGCTTTTTTGGTCGTGACACCTGCCGTCTGGACATCGGATGGCAAGCTTGCATTAGCTGTCGCTACGTTATTCTGCACTTTTACAGAATCCATATCACTGTTTGTTCCAAGCTTAAATACGACCTGAAGGCTGTATCTACCTGTATCATCGACATTCGAGCTCATATAATCCATGCCGTCGGTACCATTTACCTGCTGCTCGATGATCTGAGCAACGGTCTGGTTGACGACGCTGGCATTTGCGCCTGTATAAGTCGTTGAAACACCAATCGTTGGCGGTGAAATCTGTGGATATTGCGCAATCGGCAGATTCACTGCCGATATCAATCCTAAAATAACAATAATCAGCGCTATTACAATTGCAAATATAGGCCGATTAATAAAAAACTTTGACAAAATATGGCACCTCCTATGAATTCATTGACAATTTTAAGTCTTCCGGAGTTACCATCGTCACGTCAAGATCTACACCAGCCTGCAGTTTTGTCAAACCTTCAACAACAACTGTATCGTCGGCGGATAAGCCTTCTTTAACAATCCAGAAGCTTCCTACCTTTTCGCCAAGTTTAACCGCCCGTGATTCTGATTTATTGTCGCTGCCAACTACAATGACAAACGATTTGTCAAGCAGCTGCTGTACAGCACGCTGTGGCACTAAAATCGCATTTGGCAGAACTTCTCCGCTTACTTTTACTCTGGCAAACATGCCCGGCAAAAGCATATTGTTAGGGTTGCCGAACAGAGCTTTTACCGATAATGTTCCGGTATTATCACCCAATGCACGGTCGACCTGCTGAATCTGTCCAGTCACTGGATATGCAGAACCATCGCTCAAGGTAAGTGATACACTTGCATTTTGCTGGTTCATCGCATTTGCCTGGTTTAAATTCATGAACTTCAAATATTCGTTTTCACTGATATTGAACTGAACATACACAGGATCGATAGTCCCGATGGTGACGAGCGTAGTCGAACCTGCCGAAGCATAAGTCCCAATTGCAACATCATCTACGGATACGCGTCCATCTAATGGAGCATAAACAATCGTATCATCTAAGTTTTCCTGTGCTTTTTTCACCAAAGCACTGTTTGAGTCTGCCGCTGCGCTATATTGCTGAACGGATGATGACTGCGTCGTGACGGACTGCTCAGAAATCGCATTGGATGCTAAGAGCTCCTGATCACGCTGTAAATCTATCTGCGCATTATTCAAGCTTGCCTGCGACTGTGCCAACGTTGCCTGTGCGGAAAGCACTGCACTTTCATATTGGCGGGAATCAATCTTGTATAAAGCTTGTCCTGCATGGACAGTTTGTCCACCGGTCACGTACTTCTCGACAATCGTTCCTGAAACCTTCGATTGTACCTTTACTTCATCTTTTCCTTTGATCTGCCCCGCATATTCATAGCTTAGGGGCGTATCCTGCTGAATGACTTTCATTGCTTTGACCTGTGCGGCTCCGGCTGTTTTAGCTGCCTGTTTACTGCCACAACCCGCAACAGCTGCTAAAGCAAATAAAAGAGTCAGACCAAACGCACAAGCTTTCGTGTTTTTCCCTAAAAACAAAATATTTTTACCTCCCTTATTAAAAGCTGTAACAATCATGCCTTAAACTATTTATCGGCATAGTTGTCCATACACTTCAACCCTTTCGTTTCTTAATGTATATAAAAAACGAAATAGTAAATAAATATTTACTATTAGTGAATATTATAGTATAGTATATTTATTGAAAAGTCAAGCTGTTAGACGCTTTACTTTGTTAAATTTATACAAAATTTTATGACGGCCCACAATATTATAGATAAAGGAGTATTTTTAATATTTTATGAACGAATCAAGCTACACATTATTATCAAAAGAATTCACGGAATGTCTTTTTTCTTTTAATAGGAAGTTTTTTTGTCAAACTTCTCTGCCACTGCCAGTCAACCATTTCATAACCTTGGCATCTTTGCATGATGATCCGTGTTTTAGCATCTCTGCTTTAAGCAAGCATCTAAACATTTCCAAGCAGCAAATGACCCCTATTATTGATAAACTCTTGAAGAACGGCTACGTTTCTAAACAAGTGCTGTCTGAAGATCGTCGCTGCTCAAGTCTGTCTTTGACCGAAAAGGGTTACGCTTTATTGAAAGAACATAGCGATGAACATGTCAAAAACTTCGAACGATTGATTTCAGTCCTGTCAAACAGTGAAATCAAAGAACTCGATAGCTCTTTGAATACATTGAAAAAACTATTTGGCAAAATGTTTGCTGCGCAAACATAATACATTCCCACTCAACATGTTTGACAGATAAACCTGTAATGATGTAAACTAATTATCAAGTCGCTAGTACGACATTCAAATTCTGAAGAGCCAGAACGACGATAGATTGTTGTTCTGGCTCTTACTTTTAGGAGGTCCATCCTATGCAAAAAAATAAATTGGCTATCATCGGTCTCGGTCACGTCGGATCAGCTGTGCTGGCACGCGCAATCGCCTGTCAGATCGCACCTGAGATCGTCTGCATCGACATCGATGAAAAAAGAGCTTATGGAGAAGCACTCGATGCTTCTCATTCCACACCTTGTAATTTTGTTGCCGGAACCAAGATTTACGCCGGCGGCTTTGAAGAATGTGCCGATGCAAGTATCATCATCTGTTCTGGGGGGCCAAGCATCTTACCGGGGGAAAAACTTGACCGGCTCGTCCTGGCTGAACGCAACATCAAAGTAATCAGCGAAATCATGTCTGAGGTCACTCGCTTTACCCGCGATGCCGTCTTCATCATGATTACAAATCCGCTCGATATCACGACATATCTTGCCGCAACAAAATTCGACTACCCTGCCGGAAAACTTTTTGGCACAGGCACGACACTAGAAACGCTGCGATTCAAACGAATATTAGCCAATCATTATGATGTCGACGCCAAGGATGTACAAGGCTACATGCTCGGAGAACATGGCAACACTGCTTTCCCTGCCTGGAGCACGGTCAATATCGGCGGAGTTCCACTCCATCAGCTTGACGATTATTATGTACATACAGAACCTTTCAACCGCGAAAAAATCGCAGCTAACGTCGTACAGACCGCCTATGATGTACTTCTATCCAAAGGCTGGACCAACACTGGCATTGCCATGGGAGCCTGCCGTTTGGCTAAAGCAGTTGCTTTCAATGAACACTGCATCGTTCCTGTATCGACACCACTGCAAGGTGAATACGGCCTTTCAAACGTCGCTATGAGTCTTCCGAGCATTCTTGGAAGTGATGGCGTCATCAAACGCCTTCCTCTGCATTTGCCTGAAGATGAATTAATCGCCATTCATAAGAGCGCCGATAGCATCCAAAGTGTCCTTAAAGCAAACCATCTGATTTAAATACAAAAGCGAGGCTTCGTCATAGACGACAGCCTCGCTTCTTTGTTAGCCGATCGAGCTTCTTATACAATCATAATCTTTCATTTATACACCTTCATTTAATAATATTTAACGGAATAAAATTATTAGGATATATTTATTATCAATACGGCAGAACAACGCTGCGCATTAAATTATCTTCTTGCGATCAATTGACCATTATCTAACAAACCAACAACCGAACCAGTGCTTCTATACTCGAGACGAACCGATTCGGTTTTCTGATGATCCGAATGATATGCTGCCAAAAAACTCAGCATAAATAAAATGGATGAAATCCATATATATGTTTTTTTTCTCATCATAAAACCTCCTCTAAAACAAAAATGCAAAAGATATTTGGTATACAGCCGCCAAATACCTTTTGCTATCAATCACTGATCAGCTAACATCTTATTGTAACAGCTTTTAGGGCAGCATCTAATTCCCGAAAAGCCTTGTATAAGTATTTATATATAGTATCACTTTATAATATTATTGTCAAGAAAAAAATACACATAATAAATTTTTGAGTGCCGTTTGGTCTTTTAACCCCATCGTTTCACGGGCAGAATGCATCGCTAGAATCGGAATACCAATATCCATGGTCCTCATCGGTAAAAGTGAAGATGCGATCGAACCGAGCGTGGACCCACCCGTGATATCCGAACGATTGACAAAATACTGGTAGGAAATATCTGCTTTTTGGCAAAGACTCTGAATAACCGCTACAGCCTCCGCATCGCCTGCATAGGACTGACTGGCTGCCACTTTAAGTGCAACGCCGCCATTTAATACCGGCTTATTGGTTATATCATTTTTTTCCGGTACATTGGGATGCATCGCGTGCGCAACATCGACAGATAACATAAAGCCAGCTGCAACATCCGCAAAATAAGCCTGTCGTGAATATCCGAGCGTTTCATAGATGCGCTCAATGATTTGCGGCAATACCAAAGAACCAGCCCCCTGTTTCGTGCGACTGCCAACCTCTTCATTATCAAAGAGTGCAATGATATTGATTCCATCCGGGCATTCCCCTTCCAAAAGACCATCCAAACACCCCTTTACTGCGGTCAGATTATCTAACCTTGGAGATGATATGAATTCTTCAGCAAAGCCGAAGACACAGCCTTTTTCTGTAGGATAAACCGTCAATTCATAAGAAAGAATGTCTTTTTTATCACAAGCAAGTTCTTTTGCCAATAAGTCAGCAAAAAAATCCGTATCTTTAAGCTCTTTTGGCAGCATCGTCGCCAACGGCAGCATATCTTTTTGCCGATTGAGCTCAACGCCTTCATTGACCTTTCGATTCATATGAATTGCAAGATTTGGTATCGTAAGCAAAGGCCGCTTGATATCGATATATTGGGTTCGTGGTGAAAAAGCATCCTTCCCCGCCAAAACGACCTTTCCCGCAACCGACAATGGGCGATCGAGCCATGTATTTAAAATCATGCCTCCATAAACTTCAACATTTAATTTGCCATAGCCATTTTCCACCAAAGACGCTGCCGGCTTAATGCGAAGACAAGGAAAATCAGTATGCGCTGCCGCAATCCGCAAGCGATCTCGTGGATTTTCCCCCAGCGTAAAAGCAATGAGCGTAGAACCGTATACCTGCGTAAAGTATTTACCGCCTGGCTTCAACTGCCATTCCTTTGTCGTAAGCAATTCAGAAAAACCAGCATCCTTCAATATCTCTTCGGATGCCTCCACCGCATGGAACGGCGATACCGAAAAATCTATAAATTTCAATAAATCTTCTGCAACTTTTACATCATCCATCTTCATCGACTCCTTTTTTTAACTTTCTTTATTTTATCACAAGTTTTCCATTCGATAAATCCGGATTTGCTTTTGCAATATTTCCATTGCCCCTCCTTTATGAATTGATTTCTTCAACACACACAAAGTTATAAAGTTCCTCTACTTTTTCCTTTCTCACAAAACCACTTTCTGCCTCCATTGCATTAGCCGTACCACAAGCTGATGCCAATGCCAGCACATCCTTCATCGCAGCCCCTTTTTCCAGCCCTGCAGCAATCCCGGCAACATATGCATCCCCTGACCCAACTGGGTTTATTGCCTCAACGGCCGGAAAGGTAATGTGATAATAGGTGTTTTCCCAACCAACAACAGAGCCCTCGCTCCCCAAAGAAATAACTACTAAGGCAATGCCCCGTTCTTGAAAGCATTTAATTTCTCTGAGCGCATCCTCTAGCGAGTTGATTTTTCGTCCCGTCAGAGCTTCCACTTCATCTCTGTTTGGCTTTATCATAAAGGGTTTTGCCTCAATGCCTAATCGAAAAGCTTCTCCGCTCGTGTCAAGCAAAAATGGTTTATGCAAAAAGTTTGCTTTATTGATTAATTTTTGATAAAAGTCAAGCGGGACATCAAGCGGCAAACTACCCGAGCCAACCACAAGGTCTGCTTTTTCTAAAAGCATCGCGTATTTGTTCAAAAAAAGTTCTTGTTCTGCCTGCAGAATCGCCGGTCCAGGCTCTAGTACTTCCGTCTGCATTTTATCCTTAGTAATAAAAGCCAAGCACTCTCTGGTCATCCCTTCAACCATCACAAAATCTTGCTTAATACCACGTTCCATTAATTGATCTTTAATGAACTCTCCATTTTTCCCACCAAAAAAACCTGTCGTCATGCAATCACAACCCAAAATAGATGCCACATTTGCAACGTGTATTCCTTTTCCTCCTGGCGTGTTTTCTACCGAACAAGCCCGCATCACTTTTCCTTTTATCAAGTCATCCAACTCATATCGTTTATCTACAGAAGCATTCAAATTCAAAACCAAAATCATAAAAATACCACCTCTCGTCACTTTGAAAAAAGAGATTTGTTGCAGATATTCAAATCCAGCAACAAATCTCTTTTTAATAAACCTTATATTCAATCAACTCTACAAATTTTCAATATCGATTTGCGCTTCCGCAAACATCGATTTTATGAGCCACGATTTCCTGCATCGCAATTTTCCCCGGCGTCATGTATTTGCGTGGGTCGCTTGCTTCGGGATGTTCTAAAAAGAATTCTTTTACCGCTGCAGAAAAAGGAATCTTCAAATCCGTTGCTATATTGACCTTGCAAATACCAAGGGAAATGGCTCGCTTCACCGCTTCATCTGGTACATCCGATGCGCCATGCAAGACCAATGGAATCGACACTTGTTCTCTGATTGCCTGCAGGCGATCAAAATCGAGCTTTGGTTCGCCTTTATAAAGTCCATGCGCAGTTCCGATGGCCACCGCCAAAGAATCTATTCCCGTACGTGCAACGAATTCAACCGCATCTGCCGGATTTGTGTACATTGCATCTTTTTCATCGACATGGATATCGTCTTCTTGCCCGCCGAGCATCCCCAATTCAGCTTCAACAACAGCATCGTAACGATGTGCATATTCCACAATATCTTTGACGATACGAATATTTTCTTCGAATGGTTTCTTCGAAGCATCGATCATGCAGGATTTAAAGCCCAAATCAATATCTTTTTTAATAGCCTTGGGATCTTCAAAATGATCCAAATGGATCGACATTGGAATTGCATGGTTTCTAGCTGCAACCTGCGCCATTGCTTCAATATATTCTGGTCCCGCATAATTTTCTATCGTAGAAGGCGTTCCCGCAATGATTACCGGGGAGTGCATCTTAGCTGCGGTTTCGACGACTACCTGTAAGGTTTCCATATTGTGAATATTAAAAGCCGGTACGGCATACCCTTCTCTTTGCGCTTTATATAGCATTTCTCTCGTTGATAAAAGCATAGTTTCCTCCTTATTGGATATCTTCTGCAGCAATCAAACATTTACTTGCTGCCATTTTTTTGAACCAATATGCACTTTTTTTCGGATACCGCTCTTGTGTGGCAAAATCAACATAAAACAGCCCGTAGCGTTTATTATATCCATTCGACCACGACAAAACATCCATCAAGGACCATACATAATAGCCCTTTACATTTACACCTTCTTCAATTGCCTTCAATACATAAGCAAGATGCTTACGTATATATTCAATCCTCGGCGTATCATCTATCTTCCCATCGACAAAATCATCTTTATACCCCATGCCATTTTCGGCAATATAAATTGTCTTATAATTCGGATAATCTTTTTTGATACGCTTTAGCATGTCATACATGCCCTCAGGATAAATCGGCCAATCCCAATCCGTAGTTTCAAGGTCGGGATTAGTGACACGCGCCCCTATCCCCTTCAGCCCAAAAACGCTTGTGCCTTTTTCACCTGTCCCGTTATGATGCATCTTGCTCTCACCTTCATAGGCCTGTAAAAAATGACTTGAATAATGGTTCATCCCCAGAAAATCGATATGCTTCGCAGCCTTTTCTATTATTTCCATATCGCCAGCTTCCACAACAAAAGCCCCATTATTTTTTTCGAGAATTTCCTTCACGGTACTTAGCGTTTCCTCATCATATCCACCTTTAAAGCAAGCATCGAGCATAAATCGGTTCGCGAGCATATCATCTAAATATGCCGCTCGCTTATCTTCAAGTCGGTCACTGATCGGATACTTTCCTTCCAATGTATGAACAATACCGATTTCACCTTGGAAATCCATACGTTTGTATAGCTCAATTGCTCTGGCGTGTGCTACCATGAGATTGTGCATGATTTGCACTGCAGCTGGGATATCTGCCTTGATATATGGCGGGAAATTGCCAATAATATAGCCATTTTGTGCAATAGACCAAGGCTCATTGAAGGTTGCCCATTTCACGACTCGATCGCCAAAATGCTTGAAACAAATTTCCGCATACCGAACAAAGTGTTCAATCGTCGATCGATTGAGCCAATCCCCGTCCTCAAATAGCGGCAGCGGTGTATCAAAATGATGCAGCGTGACGAATGGCTCCACCCCATCAGCAATGCACTCATCAATCAATCGGTCATAAAAATCAATGCCCGCCTGACTTATTTCGCCGCAGCCATCTGGAATGATACGACTCCAGGAAATTGAAATGCGTATTCCATTGATCCCAAATTCTTGCGACATCTTTAGATCATCTTTATATTTATGATAAAAATCGCTGGCAGCATCTCCATTGAATCTACTGCCTGGCAGCTTTAAATATTTATCCCAGCAGCAAGGGCCTCGGCCCCCTTCGCTCGTCGCACCTTCAACTTGAAATGCCGCGGTTGCTCCGCCAAAAATAAAATCTTCCGCAAATTTCTGTTCCATCTCATTCACACCCTATCTACTTCTCTTTTCTCAGCCTTCATGGATCAAATGCAAAGCAAATTCAACAGCAGCATCTGGGTCACGCGTGAGTTTTACATATTCTCGTCCTGAAGTCGTCGCTGATTTTGTACCTTCAGCATCGCAGTCATGTTTAAGTTCCTCATACATCGATGCCATTTGCGGCGCTAAGACAATCAAGTCAAAATCATTGATTTTTCCTTTGTGCTGTCCATAAGCCATCGCAATCGACTCCATTGGTATCGATTTTTTCTTGGCACCTTTTGTAATCGCATTGGCGAGCATACTGCTCGTGGCGCCGCTGGCACAAAGGACTAAAACCGACAAATCTTTTTCTCCACCAGAAACTGCCTGCACCGGCTGCACTGCCGGAATTTCTTTTTTTACAAAAATTGTTTTTTCTTCCTCAATGACTCCGCCGTTTTCGGCTTCTTTCACCAACAAAGCTTGATCATATACTTTAAAGAACGGATAGTATATAATTGCGTCCAACAGCAAGAGCAGTGGTGCTAAAACAAAGGACATTTTCGCAAAACCAGTTCCTAAGATCAAACCAAGTGTCCCCGGCGTCGTCCAAGGAATGATATATAAGAATCCATTCATTCCTAAATTATCAATAAAAAACTTAAACAACCACACATTTAGGATTGGCGTCAAAATAAAGGGAACAAACATAACCGGATTCAAAACAATCGGTGCTCCAAATAAAATCGGTTCATTTACCGCGAACACAACCGGAACGATCGATGTTTTGCCAACTGCACGCAGTTGCTTTGATTTTGCAATAAACGCGCACATTGCCGCAAACATCAACGTCGCGCCTGTACCGCCTAATGTGGCTACAAAATAAGATGTCCCATGCGTAAGGGCAAATGTTGCATGCTGTCCGGCTTGATAAAGCTGCAGATTCGCCTCAACATTAGCTATGTAGATTGCAGTCACTGCTGGTTCCACAATGGAAGGACCGTGGATTCCGACAAACCAGAACATCGCCATCGCGCCATAGATGATAGCTAAACCGGTATAACCATCAGCTGCGGAAAATAGCGGTTTAAAGACTTCTAAAATCCAAGCACTAAAGAGCATCCCGGTTACATCTTTAAAGAAAATACTAAATGCCCAAAAAGCCATGATTGAAACAGCCAGTGGAATTAAATCGGCAAAAGTCTGCGAAATATTATGCGGCACCTCATCCGGCATTTTTATCGTAATATTCCGTTTAACAAAAAACTTATAAACATTCGGAATAATAAAAGCTACGACAAAGGCCGACAATAATCCCTTAGTCCCCATGAACTCTGTCGAAAGCCCACCTTTTATTCCTTCTACACTCAAAAGCAAGAAACAAATAATGGACACGATCATGACGGAAACCGGATTTATTTGACGCAGCTTGGGCATTTTAGCATTGAAATTATCCGTCAAGCTCTTTGCGATCGTCGCAACCATGAGCACAGCCAAAATCCCCATCGAATATCCATAGGCCTGCCACAGCAAACCACTGATGTTTTCCGGCCATTTATAGCCAAATATTTCTGGAACACACGCTACTAGTATAAATAAGCTAGAAAACAAAACTACCGGTATACAGCTAATGAAGCCATCTCGAATGGATCTTAAATAAGGGTTATTGGAAATCGACTCAAAGAACGGTCTCATTTTTTCGATAACACGGATCAACTTTTCCATTTTTACAACTCCCTTTAATTTCTATTTAGCATTCACCTTTTTATACAAATTGATAAAGTTCTTCAATACATCCCGCAAAAGCATTGTTGTCATAAGATGATCTTGTGCATGCACCGTAAGGAAGTTTATGATAACGGGGTCTCCTGATGCTTCCATTTGCAAAAGCTTCGTTTGCGTGTTATGTGCCTCCGTAATGAGTTCATTGCCTTCTTCTATCAAGCTTTCAGCTTTTTCATATTCGGCGTCATTCGCCGCTTTTAAGGCTTCCATATATTTTGATCTGGCGTCACCTGCAAATGCGACGATTTCGACAGTTGTCATTTCCATTTCTTCGATTGTCATTTTATCCAGCTCCTACTATTTGTATTTTATTCAGTCGTGGTAATAACCCTGATCCCAGCGATCAATGAATTTGTCAAAAAAATGAACATTCTTATATTGATCATCTTTGCGTTGGGCCAGCGCATTTATCTTTTCAATAATTCGTTTATCGTTTTCATCCGGTTCTGCTTTTGTTTCAATAAAACGATCAACAATATATTCCATGAGACCAACACCGGTGATTCGCCCTCCCATGCCAATAATATTGGCATCAAGATGCTTTTTCACATATTCTGCTGTCGCCGCATCACGCACCAAAGCAGTCCTTGCCCCCGGAACCTTCGCCGCGGCTGTTGTTATGCCAACACCTGTCCCGCAAATAGTGATTCCCAAATCCGCTTCTCCCGATACAACCGTTTCCGCTAACTTTTTCCCAAAAATAGGATAATGCGTCCTTATATGATCGCATGTTCCACAATCAACCACGTCATACCCTTTTTCTTTTAAATAATCAATCATATGGATCTTTCGATCCGTAACAATATGGTCGCACGCTATTGCAATCTTCATTTTTTTATCCTCCTATAACATTTCATTCAACATATCGACACGGACTTGATGGCGCCCGCCAGCGTATTGTGCGCCGATATAGGCATCCACAATGTTTTCTGCTAGCTTTTCGCCAACGATACCTGCGCCCAAGGCAATGATCGAAGTATTATTATGGCTTCGTGTCATATAAGATGAATGTTCATCGGACACCTCCGCACAGATGATTCCTTTATGCTTATTTGCCGCCATGAAGGATCCAGCACCATATTCATCGATCAGAATGCCTCGATCCCCTTCCCCTGCTAATATTCCTTTACTTACTTTATCAGCGGCTGTAACAAAATCCATTTGCTGCTCCGATTTATCAATAACAAGCAAACCTTTTCGCTCAAGATAGCTTTTCAAATGTTCTTTAAGCTTTAGCCCGCTAGGATCTGACCCAATTAATATTTTCATACCGTTTCCCCCTGTATCGTATCTATAATCTTGCAATATTTTATATACCTAAGTTTCAAATCACGATCGAGCTGCGAATCCGTAATCAACGCTGTAATATCCTCTAATTTGTACAAGGTATAAAAATCTTCTTTTTCGATTTTGCTTGAATCACATAGCAAATAACGTTCAATTGCATTATTCATGATAATTTTTTGACAATGCCCTTCTTCTTCATTCGATGTCATAATATCATTGCCCGCAACCCCGTTAGCGCCAATAAATGCAATTTTCACCCGCATCTTCGCTAACATATCATTGGCAAAACTGCCAACAAAAGTATTGGTTTTAGGCCTCAACCGCCCACCAACTAAAATCAAATCAAACCGCTCAATACCACGAAATCGTTCAAAGATATTCAAACTGTTTGTAATTACCTTTACATTCGATGCTGTGATATGTTCCGCGAGAAACTCTGCTGTAGTCCCAGGTCCAATATAGATAATGTCATCATCTTTTACTAAAGTTGCTGCTATTTGGGCTACTTCCATTTTATTATCGGTATTGATTTCCCTTTTCTCATGCAAAGACAGTTCAACAAATTTATTATTGTCTTTACTGCGAGCCCCACCATGGATTCTCAATAAAAGGCCTCGTTCTTCCATGCTCTGCAAATCACGGCGGATTGTCATCTCTGTTGTTTCCAATTTTTGCGTCAAATCAGCAACACGAACAATACCTGTTTTATTCAAATTCTCCAAAATCGCTTCTTGTCGTTCTTCTCTTAACACAAAACCCCTCCTTTTTATGCGGACTGTTTTTATTTGTTTTGTTTTTATCGTTTTTTATCGTTTTTGTTCATATCTTCATTATAACTGTTTGTAAACTTATTTCAATAGAAAATGTAGATTTCAACGAAAAAAATTCGATAAGTTTACTGCCGCTATGACAAAGGAAGGATTTATTAAGGAGATCGCTTCGCAGCCATGCCAAAACGATCTCTTCAACAACTTAGCTTATTGCTTGTAAAGCTCTACATCATCAAAGGATCCCCAATTTCCTGGAGCCGCTTGCGTGTCTAGCCCTACCGTAATCTGTCCGTTTGTAACTTCAATATCCTTTATTACCCATTGATACCATTTGTTCCAACCATCATTTTTTACAGCAGCTATGACTTTACCCCCGCCATAATTTTCCGCAAACAAAGCTATGGATTTCTCACCGCCGCCGCCTTGAGTCCATGCCGAAAGTGTGTATTTCCCATTTTCCAGTCCCGTAATTGTCTGTTTCGCCGTAAAGAAAAAGCCTTATCTGCCCAATAATGCATGGCTTTTTTCCCGCGTACATCTCCCGATGATCCACTGATATTAACGGCTCCGCTATCGCCCGTGATCACCCAAGCTGATAGATCGCCCGTTTCAAATCCTGCATTTTTGACAAAGTTCACTTGATCAGTGACCTTCAGTACCGCATAGGCCTTAATCTGTGTTCCTGGTACAGTTCCTGAAACAGTATAGTCTCCGACACTTCCATAAACTACTGCGGGCTCATCCCATGCCACTGCTGTATCTCTGACTGAATCATCACTGTAGACCGCGCTGACACTTTTTGGCAACTCGACAGATTGATTGATGCCAATCGACAGCATGACCGGGTTAATCTCACGTATCGTGCTTTGCACATATACATTAGCAGGGTCAGAGACTTTATTGTATACATCGATAGACTCTAAGGCATTTCCTTTGAAATCAAACAACGCTTGATTTTCCCATTCGTTTCCTTCCCCTGTTTTCCATGGTGCTCCATCGTTTGGAATCCAGTCAGGTTCCCAGTAAAATACGCCTAGACCTCGTTTGTTCGGCACTTTTGCCACAGCATCGATCACATTGCGTAGACTTGTCGCCTGGCCCTGCACTGTCGCTTTATACCCACTGAGTTTTTCTTCATTTGCACCAAATGCATTTTTTTGCTTATCGGCATTATCAAGAGTAAACGCTCCTGCTGTTTCTACAACAATGACATCCTTGTTGTAGCGCACACTGATATCATCCATATTTTTTTGCAATTGGTCTACCGTTCCATGCCAACAAGGATAGAAGGACAAGCCAATAATGTCAAAATCCGTCAGTTTTTGTGGACCAATCAATTCATCAAAAAAGCTGTGATATAAGCCATTATCGCCGCCATTAGCTAAATGCACCATAACTTTTGCTTCTGGGGCATTTTCTCGTACCGCTTTAATACCCGACTTCAACAGACTCGCCAGTGACTTATATCCTCCACCCGCTGCATTATTGAGCTGTCCATCCGGCCAAAGCATTCCATTATTTAGTTCATTTCCCACTTGCACCATGTCAACGTTAATGCCCTGTGCTTTGAAATCTTTCAATACTTTGCTGGTAAATGCATAAACATCCCCATCCAGCTTAGTCCCATGATCTTTTTCCCAAGCAGCTGGTTTAACCTGCTTGCCTGGATCTGCCCACCAATCACTATAGTGAAAATCCAACAAAACCTTAAGCCCCATCTTTTGCGCTCGCTGTGCTAATTCCAATGCTTTGGCTTCATCGGTATTTCCCCCGCCAACATTTTGCGGATTGTTCCATATTCTAAGGCGAACCCAGTTCATACCATGTTCCTTGAGTATTTGCATCCCATCTTTCTCGACGCCATTATCATAAAATTTCGCGCCAACTGTTTCGAGCTGCTTAAGCATAGAAATATCTGCGCCTTTGATAAAGTTTTGGCTAAGACCATCCACTGGATTCACATGAATTGCCGCCTCTGCGATAACCCCATTAAAAAGCATGCTGCCCGATAACAGACCCGCAACAATCAAGGCCGTCAATTTATTCTTTTTCATTTGCTCACCTCTTAAATTTATTAAGAAACCATTGTTAATCATCAATCAAATCTTGCTTTAACGCTTTTATGTATTTTAGAAACTAAAAGTCAAAGCGGCAAAAGCGGTGTCATCATAACTGCTGAACCCGGATTTCCCTTGGTCATACGGTTTGAGTTTATAATACGTAAGTTCAAGATTCGTATTTGCCGCGAGCATATAATCGACGCCAATGCCCCAGCCCTTATCACCGGCACCATTAAAACCATTGCCACCAGCTACATTGAGGCGGTGTCCCCATTTATCAGAGTCGACCGATGCATTGCCTAAGCTTAAAACATCCAAGTAGACCTTCCAGCTATTCGCCTTTTTCCACTGCATATCACCATAAGTCAAACGAGACCACCAGCCATTTTTCTGATCGGCAGTACTGGCATTATTCTTTACGAACTCAGCCAATAAGTTCACCTTACGCGATATCTGGGAATTAAAGCCCAACGCATACTGATCAAACGCATAAGGTTGTTCTGTCCAAGTTTCCGTTGCAACCGGTGTCTGTATCCAGGTTCCATCTGTCAACTGCACCCATTTATTTGTATAAACGGACGAGCTCGTCTTCAACTTATCATTCGTTTTCAAATGAGCTATCGTCACATGCGTAGATTCACTGGCTTTGACATCGACATTCGCCAAGAAAGCCCCCATATTTGAATCATGCCATCCTTCTGCTGCTAAGTCACCCCAACCAGCGCTGGCAGTGACTCGATCGCTGAATTTATGTGTAGCATATAACCCATCGATTTGATTTTCCCACCAAATAAGGCCTTGCCCTAAACTAACTTCTACACGACCAACGGAAAGCTTTGTATTTGCATGTTCCCAGTCCAGGCTGATTTTATCGAGAACAAATGAGCTCTGGTCCCGGTAACTGTTATTCCAGGAATTGAAGTTTTGATTTGTGTTGCCCCAACCATCATTTTTTTTGATTGTATTTTCATACTTGAGTCGTCCAGTTGCTGACAAGTTTTCACCAACCGGTGCCCAAAAGCCAATGCGGACACGTTCTTCAAATTGGCTTGCGTTTGATTTATGACCATCATTTGCCGTTGTGATCTTATTGTCCTTATTTTCGAAATAGCGGAAACGGGCATCACCATACCATTTCATGTTCTGCTTATCATTTTCTAATTTTTGTACTCTAACGCCTAGATTTTTTAGCTCATCTCCATATTCGGTTTGCAGCTTATCCAAAGCAGCTTTATCAATGGCGTCTGCTTTTTCCATATTAGACATCGCTTTCGCTACCATTTGCGCCATTTCATAACGCGTGATTGCGTGATCTCCACGAAAATCATTATCGCCATAGCCATCTACCAACCCATCATGAACTAACTTCTGCACTGCCGGATAGGCCCAATGATCCCGCGGCACACTGTCAAAAGGATTTGCCGCCGCAAAAGCCATTCCCGAAAATCCCATAGTCCCAATAAGTGCTGCACTCACGATAAAACTTTTTTTCATTTCAATTCCTCCTAAAAATATATATAAAGTTCTGGAATACCCATAATAAAAATATTTATACACACCATAATGTTTGTTTGTTTTCTTTTTTTATCGTTTATGTTCTCTTTATATATATTATATATATTTTAAATTTTCTTTCAATATTTATTTTATCTAATATTCAATCATTTAAGTTCATATTTTATATTTTTTTATATATTTTAACCTTAATTCATCGTTTTTTATTGTTTTTCACTTAATATCTATTGTTTCCATTTTAAATCTTCATTATTATATGTCCCTATCAAACAAAAATGAAAATTATACAACACATAAAAACAAAAAAGCACAATAACTATACACGATTGAAAATTTTTTCAATGCAGATAGTTATCATGCTTTTTATATACGCTATTTTTCAGTTCACTTAATAAAACCTGAATTATTCATGGCGGTTTAAAAACACCATATCTGTGTATAACTTTAATCAGTAACAACTAAAAAACAGAACTTTGCTTCA
>Ga0183099_1000272_pt1 | contig 42068 bp, 33 predicted proteins | sample Biomet1_FD_127788 | JGI IMG/M metagenome (GOLD analysis project Ga0183099, IMG submission 127788) | Microbial communities from bioreactor (seeded with anoxic lake sediment) at LBNL, California, USA - Biofuel metagenome 1 | ecosystem: Engineered > Bioreactor > Anaerobic > Unclassified ... | reverse complement strand
GCGACCAGAATTCCCATCGGGATTGCATCTGCGAGCGGCTCAAGCCCAATGTGCGGCCGGTGTTCGCGGTGCAAAAGAATTCGCCCACCGTGCTCAAGCGGCGCTATGTTGAAGGGTACACCCAAAATAAGCTCTTCGAGATTTACTTCATGGAGGACATCGGCCTGGACGCCGATGCCGACGCCGTCTTCCGCGCCACCCTTGAGCAGGCCTTGCCGGACTATGATATCGTGATCGTGGCTGATTTCGGCCATGGCGCAATCAGCCCGGCCACGCGCAAGCTGCTGGCCCAGCGCGCGCCTTTCTTGGCCTTGAATGCCCAGGCGAACTCCGGCAACCGGGGTTTTCATACGGTGACCAAATACAGCCGCGCGGACTACATCAGCATAGCCGAGCACGAGGTGCGCCTGGAGATGCGCGACATGCGCGGCCCGGTCCGGCCGATGATCGACACCCTGGCGCCCAGGCTGTCCTGCTCGAATTTCGTGGTCACGCGGGGCAAAAACGGCAGCCTCATCCGTTGCAAGAGCGGCCAGCACATCGAGGTGCCCGCCTTCGCCCGCAAGATCGTGGACCGCATCGGCGCGGGCGATGCCTTCCTTTCCGTCACCGCCATGGCGGCCAGGCTCGACGCGCCCCCCGAACTCCTGTGCTTCATCGGCAACGTGGTGGGGGCCCTGGCGGTGGAGATCCTGGGCAACCAGAAGTCCATCGACAAGGCCAGCGTCAAGGGTTTTGCGGCCACGCTGCTGGGCTGACGGAGCGGGCCCATGAATGCCATTTTGCTTGCAGCGGGGCTGGGCACGCGCCTTTTGCCCCTTACCGGCGTTTTGCCCAAGTGTTTGATGCCGATTCATGGCAGGCCCTTGCTTGAATATTGGCTGCGCGCCCTTGATGCGGCTGGCGATGCGGCCGGCGATGCGGCCGTGCTGGTGAACACCCACCACCTGCCGGAGTTGGTGCGCGCGTCTCTCGCCAAAAGTCCGTGGGCCGGGCGGGTGCGCCTCGTCCATGAGCCCGCGCTTTTGGGCACCGGCGGCACGTTCGTGGCCAATCCCTTCGCCGTTGCCGGGCCGGTGCTGCTGGCGCATGCGGACAACCTTTGCGGCGCGGATCTGCAAGCCTTCATGGCGGCGCATGCGGCGCGCAGCTCCGGAACGGTCATGACCATGATGAGTTTCCGCACCGACGCGCCAAAAACCTGCGGCATCCTCGAATTGGACGCGCGCGGCGTGGTGCGGGCCTTTCACGAGAAAACGGCCGATCCGCCCGGCAACTTGGCCAACGCCGCCATTTACATTGTGGAGCCGGAGGTGGCGGACTTCATCGCCGGGCTGGGCAGGGACGTTGTGGACTTCAGCACCGAGGTCATTCCGCATTTTCTGGGGCGCATTCAGGCCTGGGAAAACAAGGGATACCACCGCGACATCGGCAACGTGGACAGTTTTTTGGCCGCGCAAAGGGAATTTCCCGCACCGGCGTCTGGCGCGGCTGTCGCGCCGGACGGTTGGCAAGAGCTCTGCTTTGCAAACGGCGGCGCGCTTGCCTTGGCCTTTGCGCAGGCCTTGGCCCAGGGCTTGAATCTGCCTCTGGTTCAGAACTGTGGGACGCCGCCTCAAGCCCCGGCCCTGCTGCTTTTTCCAAATGTCCGCGCGCTCCGGGGGATTCTCGAGGGGCGTGCGCGGGCGGATGTTCCTCAACGGTCGTTTCTCGTAGTGGAAATGGTGCAGAACGCATCGGATGACGAGTATCTCTCGCAGCTGCGCGCCCAGGGCTGGGGAATTCTGGCCATCTGCCGCACGCAAATGGATCTTCCAAGGAGACATGATGCTTGACCCCATCGCCTGGCTTGAGACTCTCGGCAGCATCAGCAAAACCGCCAAGTGCCGTCTCGACGGCGAAGCCGCGGCGCTGACAGCGGGCTATGCGCGCATCGCCGATCTTTTTCGCGCCACGCGCGCGCGGCAGGGCACCATTTGGTGGGTGGGCAACGGCGGCAGTTGCGCCATCTGCTCCCACCTGGCGCAAGACGCCTTGAACAAACTGGCCGTGCGCTCGCAGGTGCTGAGCGACGCCTCGCTCATGACCTGCATGGCGAACGACTTCGGCTACGCCGAGGTGTATGCCCGGCCGCTCCGCCAGCTGGCCCGCCCCGGCGACTGCCTTGTGGCCATCTCCAGCTCCGGCAATTCGCAGAACATCATCAACTGCGCGGACCTGGCCACGGAATCGGGCCTCGGGCTCATCACCCTCTCGGCCTTTGACGAGAGCAACAAGCTGTGGAACCATGCGAGCGATGTCGCCCTGTTTCTGCCGCTGGCCCTGTACGGCCTTGCGGAGGTCGGGCACGAGGCGCTGCTGCACGCCGCCATCGAATGCCAATATTTGGCTGAAAAAGGATAACGAGGAACCATCCATGAGCGAAAAAGTCGTCGTCATCGGGAGCAACTCCTTTTCTGGAGCCCACTTTGCGGACTACTGCCTGGAGCAGGGGCTTTCCGTCATCGGCATGAGCCGCTCGGACGAGCCGCATGCGGCATTCCTGCCCTATAAAAAACGTGTCGGCGCGCCCTTCCAGTTCATGAAGCTGGACCTGAACCACGACCTGGACCGCATGATCGAGGTCATGCAGGCCGAAAAGCCCGACTACGTGGTGAACTTCGCCTCCCAGTCCATGGTGGCGGAAAGCTGGGCCAACCCCGAGCAGTGGTTCCAGACCAACGCCGTGGCCACGGTGGCCCTGCACGACCGCCTGCGCAAGCTTACGTTCATGAAGAAATACGTGCACATATCCACCCCAGAGGTGTACGGCACCTGCCAGGGCCTGGTGCCGGAGAGCACCAACTACAATCCCAGCACGCCCTATGCCGTTTCCCGCGCAGCGGGCGACATGAGCCTCATGAGCTTCTACAAGGCCTACCAGTTCCCGGTGGTGTTCACCCGCGCGGCGAACGTGTTCGGCCCCGGGCAGCAGCTTTACCGCATCATTCCGCGGGCTGTGCTCTTCTTCCTCACGGGTCGCAAGCTGCAGCTCCACGGCGGCGGCCACTCGGTGCGCTCCTTCATCCACATCCGCGACGTTTCCGACGGCACGCTGAAGATCGCGCGCAACGCGCCGCCGCCGGAGATCTATCACCTGTCCACCACCCGCAACATCTCCATCCGCGAGCTGGTGGAGATGATCGCCGCGCGCGTGGGCGTGAAGTTCGAGGATCACGTCGAGATCGTGAACGAACGCCTGGGCAAGGACGCCGCCTACCTGCTGGACAGCGCCAAGGCCCGCACCACGCTGGGCTGGGCCGATCAGGTGAGCCTGGAGGCCGGCATCGACGACACCATCGCCTGGGTTCGCGAGAACCTGGACGCCCTGTCCGCGCTGAACGCGGACTATGTCCACAAACCTTAAATTTCATCCAAAGGGAGCACACACCATGCGCATTCTCGTCACCGGCGCCTGCGGCTACATCGGCAACATCCTGGTTCCCAAGCTGTTGAAACAGGGCCATGAGGTCGTGGCCGTGGACATCATGTGGTTCGGCAACGAACTCGCGCCCGCTCCGGGGCTCACCGTGGCCAAGGGCGATGTCCGCGACATGGACACCATTCCCATGGACGGCGTGAACGCCATCATCCACTTGGCCAACGTGGCCAACGACCCCTGCGGCGACCTGAACGCCAAGCTCGTGTGGGAGGTCAACGCCCTGGCCACCATGCAGCTTTTGGAAAAGGCCATCGCCCACGGCGTGCAGAAGTTCATGCTGGCCAGCTCCGGCAGCGTTTATGGTCTGAAGGACGAGGACCAGGTCACCGAGGAGTTGTCCCTGGTGCCCCTGTCCGACTACAACAAGACCAAGATGATCAGCGAGCGCGTGCTGTTGAGCTACAAGGACCAGATCGAGATCTTCAGCATCCGCCCGGCCACGGTCTGCGGCTACTCGCCGCGCACCCGGCTCGACGTGGCCGTGAACATGCTCACCATGCAGGCCCTGGTGAAGGGCGAGATCACCGTGCTGGGCGGCGCCCAGACCCGGCCCAACGTGCACATCCAGGACATCACCGACATCTTCATCCACTTCCTGGGCAAGGGGCGCGAGTCCACCGGCATCTACAACGCCGGGTTCGAGAACATCTCCATCCTCGACATCGCCAACATGGTCACCGAGCTGGTGCCGGCCAAAATCACCATCAAGCCTTCCAACGACCCGCGCTCCTACCGGCTCAACTCCGACAAGCTGCGCGCCACGGGCTTTACGCCCAAGCACGGCGTGCGCGACGGCATCACCGACATCATCAGCGCCTACCGCGAGGGCCGGCTGGTGGACGACGACATCCACTACAACATCCGCACCATGAAGAAGCTGCAGGAGCTCTAACCCCCATGGCCGACCTCACGGACCAGACCCTGGCGGACATGCGCGCCGCGGCACGGAACATCCGCCGTCAGGCGGTCATGATGTCGCACCGCGCGCGCGCGGCCCATCTCGGCTCGGCCCTTTCCTGCGCGGACATCCTGGCCGCGGCCTACTGGGGCGTTCTGCGCATCGACCCGGAAACGCCAACCGATCCCGACCGCGACCGCTTCATCCTCTCCAAGGGGCATGCGGCCTCGGCCTTGTTCGCCGCTTTGGCCCTGCGGGGATTTTTCCCCCAGGAGGCGCTCGGCGCGTATGCCAGCCCCGGCTGCGCCCTGGAGGAGCACCCCACGCCCAAGTCCGCGCCCGGCGTGGAGGCGGCCACCGGCTCCTTGGGGCATGGCCTGCCCATAGGCGCGGGCATGGCTTTGGCCGGGCGCATAGCCAAACGGCCGACGCGGGTGTTCGTGCTCATGAGCGATGGCGAGCAGAACGAGGGATCCGTGTGGGAGGCGGCCATGTTCGTCGGCGGGCAGAAGCTCACCAACCTTTGCGCCGTCATCGACTTCAACCGTTGGCAGGCCACGGGCCGCAGTTGCGAGGTGCTTGCCCTGGAGCCCCTGGCGGACAAATGGCGCGCCTTCGGCTGGAGCGTTCTCGAGGTGGACGGCCATGACGTGGGCGCGTTGGCGCGCGCCATGTCCGGCCTGCCCGACCCCTCCGGGAAGCCCCTGGCCATCGTGGCCCACACGGTGAAGGGCAAGGGCGTGTCCTTCATGGAGGACGACAACAACTGGCACTACAGAATCCCCAACGAAGACGAGCTGGCCCGCGCCCTGGCCGAACTGGAGGGTGCATGAGAAACGCGTTCGCCCGCACCATCACCGCGTTGGCCAAGGATGACCCGCGCATCGTTTTGCTTTCCGGCGACATCGGCAACCGGATGTTTGACGAATTCAAAGGCCTGTTCCCCGACCGTTTCTACAATTGCGGCGTGGCCGAGGCCAACATGACCGGCGTGGCCGCGGGGCTGGCCCTGTCCGGTTTCCGGCCCGTCACGTACACCATCGCCCCTTTCAACACCTACCGCTGCTTCGAGCAGATCAGGCTCGACCTCTGCTATCACAACCTGCCTGTGGTGGTTGCGGGCGTGGGCGGCGGCCTGTCTTACGCGGGGCTCGGCGCCACGCACCATTCCTGCGAGGACATAGCCTGCCTGCGCGCTCTGCCGAACATGACCGTGCTGTGCCCCGGCGACGCCGTGGAGGTGGAGCTTCTGCTCGCCCAGGCGGTCAAGGGCCCAGGCCCCAGCTACCTGCGCCTGGGCAAGAAAAACGAGCCCGTGCTGCACAAGTCCCGGCCCGAGCTCGCCATCGGCAAGGCCATTGTCCTGCGCGAGGGCGCCGACGTCATGATCCTGAACACCGGCAACACCCTGCCCGAGGCCATGGGCGCGGCGGAGATCCTGTCCGGTCGCGGCATCGGCGCCGGAGTGGCCAGCGTGCATACCGTGAAGCCCCTCGACGTGGACCTGCTGGACAAATGCTTCGGCGCGTGCCGGCTGGTGGTCACCATGGAGGAACACGGCAGCGCGGGCGGCCTGGGTAGCGCGGTGGCCGAATGGCTGGCCGACACCCGGCTGACGCGCGCGAAACGCGTGCGCCGCTTTTGCGGCTCAACACCGGCGAGCGTTTCCTTTCGGCCTGCGGCAACCAGAACAGCGCGCGGGAGCGCTGCGGCCTCACCGCCGCCACCGCGGCCGAAGCCATCGCGGCCCGGCTGGGTTAGGGAGCTGCGCGTGCGCATCGGCATTGATTTCGACAACACCATCGTGTGCTACGACCGGGTGTTCCATCTTGTGGCCGGCGAGCAGGGCGAAATTCCGGCCGACCTGCCTCAGAGCAAGGAAAAGGTGCGCGATCACCTGCGCTCAGTCGGCCGCGAACCCGTATGGACGGCCATGCAGGGCTACGTGTACGGCCAGCGCATGGGCGACGTGGACCCGTTTCCCGGTGTGCTGGAGTTTTTGCGCGCCTGCCGCGAAAAAGGCGTGGAGACGTTCATCATCAGTCACAAGACCAAGACGCCCTACGCGGGCCCGCCCTACGACCTCCACGCCGCCGCTCTGGGCTGGATGGAGGCGCACGGGCTGTTCGACCCCGCGGGCATAGGCCTCCCGCGCGAGAGGGTGTTTCTGGAGCCCACGAAAAAAGACAAGCTCGCACGCATTGCGGCGCAGGGCTGCACGCATTTCATCGACGATCTGCCGGAATTCTTGGCCGAGGCGGACTTCCCCCAGGGCGTCACGCGCCTGCTCTTCGCTCCCGCCGGGCCCCGCGGCGCCGACCCTCGGATCATTCCTTGCGCCTCCTGGGCAGACATCAGCGGGCGCCTTTTGGCTGGCGCAGGGTCCTTGGCGTAGGCCATGACCATGGACACCCGCGCGTTGGAGGACCGGGCCGAGCGTTTGGCCGCCACGGCGGGGCTGTGCGGTCCCTTTCGGCTTGAGCCCGTGCCCGGCGGCCGCAACAACAGGGCCTTTGTGGTGCATGCGGGCAACGGCCGCGCTTTTCTGAAAGCCTATTTCCGTCATCCGGACGACCCGCGCGACCGGCTGCGCTCTGAAACGGCGTTGCTGGCCCATGCCGAGGCTCTGGGCATCAAGGCCGTGGCCAGGGTGCTGGGCACGGATGAGGAAGCCGGGCTGGCGCTGTTCACGTTCATCCAGGGTCGCCGCCTGGCGCCGGAGGAGCTGGCCCGGGAGCATGTGGCCGCCGCCGCCGCGCTTTACTTGGCGTTGAACCGTCGGCCGGCCGACCTGCCTGCCGCATCGGAGGCCTGCTTTTCGCTGGGAGAGCACCTGGCCTGCGTGGAGCGCCGCGTGGAGCGGCTTGCCCGCGCAGCCGCGCAGGAGCAGATGCGCGCCGACGGTTCGGCCTTCGTGACCGGCGCGCTGCTTCCGGCGTGGAAATCCTTGCACGGGCGCATTTTAGCCGCCGCCCCCGGGCTTCTGGGCGCGGACTGGAGCGCGCCCCTGACGCAGGAGCTTCGGCGCGTCTCGCCCTCGGACTTCGGGTTCCACAACGCGCTGCTGACCCCGGAGGGGGCGCTGGTGTTTTTGGATTTTGAATACGCTGGCCTGGACGATCCCGCCAAGCTGGTATGTGATTTCTTCTGCCAGCCGGAGGTGCCGGTGGACCGCGCACATCTGCCGGGATTCCTGGCGGACGTGGGGCGGGCCTCCCCCGCAGATGCGGGCCTGCCCGCGCGCGCGCGGCTTTTGCTGCCAGCTTACGGGCTCAAATGGTGCTGCATCATGTTGAATGATTTTCTTCCCCTTGGGGCCGCGCGACGCGACTATGCCGAAGGCGGAGAGGCCGAAGCCCGGCGCGACCGCCAACTGGCTTTGGCCCGGCAGGCCCTTGCATTCCACACGAAGCGATGAGGTGACGGACATGGCTGAAATTGACTTTCTCTCCCCCTTGCACAAGGCCACCACGCGCGACTATCTTGCCCGTGTGAACGATCCGGAGTTCCCCAAGGCCAAGGCCGCGGAGCTGGCCAAAAAGTGGGGCTACGACTATTGGGACGGCGACCGGCGCATCTGCTATGGCGGCTACCGCTACATGCCGGGCCGTTGGGAGCCGGTGGCGCGCGGCCTGGCCGCGCATTACGGACTCAAGGCCGGGGATAAGATCCTCGACATCGGTTGCGGCAAGGGGTTTCAGCTGGTGGAGCTGACGCGCGTTGTGGACGGGCTGGAGGTCCATGGCCTCGATATTTCCGAGTACGCCATCGCCAACTCCCACGAAGATGTGCGCGCCCGCCTGCAGGTGGGCAATGCCAACGCGCTGCCCTGGCCGGACAATCACTTCGACTTCGTGTTTTCCATCACCACCCTGCACAACCTGCACAATTACGACCTGGACAAGGCCTTGCGGGAGATGGAGCGCGTGGGCAAAGACAAGAAATATCTCTGCGTGGAATCGTACCGCAATGAGGCGGAGAAGGCCAACCTGCTGTACTGGCAGGTCACCTGCGAGGCCTTCTGCACGCCGGAGGAATGGATGTGGTGGTTCAAGACGACAGGATACAGCGGCGACCATTCCTTCATCTATTTTGAGTAGTCGGCAGCAGAGGCAACTGCATTCCCCGCTTCGGCAGAAAGCCCGCGGCAAGGGCTTGTGCCGGAGCGCTGCGCGGTGGATGAGCGTATTGCCTGTTTGACAAAATGAGGTTGAAGTGGAGAAATCCATGCCGGATTGCATTGATATCACGATCATGATGACTTGCTACAACGAGCGCGATCTGGTCGTTGCGTCCATTGAAACCGTCGTGTCCGCCCTGGAGCAGTCCACGCTCACCTGGGAACTCATTGTGGTTGACGATGTGTCCTCGGACGACTCCGTGGTGCAAATTCAAGGCTACATTGACGCCCACCCCGACCGTCCTGTGCGTTTGCATCGCAATGCGGTCAACCGCGGGCTTGCAAACAACTTTGTGGACGGGGCGTTTATGGGCAAGGGGCATTATTACCGGATGTGCTGCGGGGATAACTCAGAGCCGGCGGAGTGTTTGACGCGGATGCTGGAGCAGGTCGGCAAGGCCGATCTTGTGGTGCCCTATCAGAACCGCATTCCCGGCCGAAGCATGATGCGCGAGGTGCTCTCCAAAAGCTTCACGTTTTTAGTGAACACGCTTGGCGGGTTTAAACTCAAATATTTCAACGGGTCACCTGTATATAAACGTTTCCATGTGCTGCGCTACCCGCCTGTCACTTTCGGGTTTGGTTTCCAGGCCGATCTCATCACGCGCCTGCTTGACGGTGGGGCCAGTTACGTGGAGGTCCCCCGGGACGGAATCGAAGAGCAGAAGGGCGGCGGCTCGACCGCTGTTTCCATGCGCAACCTGCTCTCTGTGGTGCACACCTTTGCGGAGATCATCTTCCGCAGGGTGCGGCGCTTGCTGTACCCGAAAACGCCCAAGCTTCTCGAGACGATATAAATCAGGCGAGTTCAATGCGCCTTGAAGCGCCGCACGGCTTCGGAGCCGATGATCACCATTTTGAGGGCGTCCATGACGCGAGCCAGATTGAGGAACACGGGTTGGCCGGAATAATAGCGGCCGTTGCGCAGCTCAAGCTGCCGCCCCTCGACGAGGCGGTCGAGGCGCTTCTCCAGAATGGCCTTGGCGTCATAGCGGGCGAGCAGGGCCGTCGTGTCGAGGCTGCGTTCCGGGCTTGCCAACAGTTCTTTGAGGATGCGGATGCGCAACGAGGCGATGTTCAGATTCACGAACGCAATGCATGGCAATTACTGTAGCTCTGTCAATGTACGCAAAATGGTGCACAGGTTGACAATGCCTGTTGGCGCAGTCTAATAAACATAACCAAATTTAGCCAATAAGGACTCCCATGAGTTCACCGAAGACTCGCGAACCACAGTATCAATGCTGTCTCGACCTGCGCAAGACCTATGGCGCCATCACTTTTGGCCTCATGAGCGGTCAGGGATGGATCGAAGACCCCAAGCGCCTTGTGTTCGTCCTTTCCCGTTATAAATTCGTGGCCAAAATGCTTGCGGGCCTGGAGCGGGTGGCCGAGGTGGGCTGCGCCGACGCCTTTGGCACGCGCATCGTCATGCAGGACGTGGGGCGCATAACCGCTTTGGATTTCGACCCCGTGTTCATAGAAGACGCGCGCAGCCGCAGCCTGGAGGGAGACCGCGTGGACTTCCTCGTCCACGACATGCTGACCGGCCCGGTGCCCGGCGCTCCATTCGATGCGGCCTTTTCGCTGGATGTCATTGAGCACATCGACCCCTCCGTGGAGGACGCCTTTCTGGGCAACATGGCCGCCTCCCTCGCCGAAAACGGCGTGTGCATCATCGGCTCGCCCAGCCTGGAGTCGCAGCAGTACGCTTCTCCGCCCAGCAAGGCCGGACACATCAATTGTAAGAGCCACAAAGACTTCCGGCTCATGCTCCAGAAGCATTTCGGCAATGTGTTCCTCTTTTCCATGAACGACGAGGTGGTGCACACAGGGTACGCTCCCATGGCTCACTATCTTTTCGGCCTTTGTTGCCTGCCGAAGCGATTCTCCGCATGCCCGGCGTCAAACAGCTCATTGTAGGCGCCGACGGGGGCATCGGCAAGGCGCTTGCGGCTGCTCTGCGGGCCAGGGGGCGCACGCCGCTGCTCACGACCCGCCGCCCGGCATCCCCGAACACCGGAAGTCCAGAGCCCCTGCACCTGGACCTTGCGGGCGACCTGCGCTTCTGGTCCCCACCGGAAGACACGAACGCGGCATTTCTCTGCGCCGCCGTCACCGCAACGGACACATGCCGTCAAAACGTTGCGCAAACGCGTTTGGTCAATGTGGAGAACACGGTTCTGGTGGCAGAAAGGCTGGTGCGGCGCGGCGCGTTCGTGATCTTTCTCTCCACCAACCTTGTCTTTGACGGCTCCGTGCCCTGTTGCGACGCTTCCGCCCCTGTCCGCCCGCGCACGGAGTATGGCCGTCAGAAGGCCGAAGCCGAAGCGCGGCTGCTTGCGCTTGGCCCCTCCGTCGCCGTGGTGCGGCTTTCCAAGGTGATCACCCCCGTTTTCCCACTCTTCTTGAATTGGTCGGCCGCCCTTGCCCAGGGACGCCCAGTGGCCCCCTTTCTCGACATGGGGCTGTCCCCGGTGCCCATGGCGGCGCTTCTGCCGGTTCTTCTCGGCCTGGGCGACAGACGCCAGGGCGGCATATGGCAACTTTCCGCAACGGACGAACTGAGCTATGCCCAGGCCGCGTTGCAGCTTTGCCGTCATATGGGCGCCAACGAAGCCTTGGTCCAGCCCGTTTCCTGGCGCCGGGCCTGCCCGGACCTGGAGCACGTTCCCGCACACACCACCCTGGACTGCTCCCGGCTGGCCCAGGCGTTGAGCTTTGCTCCCCTGACCGCCGCGGCTGCCTTGGCGCAGTGCTTTGGAGAAATGAAATGACCGAACCGTGTGAGTCTCCTCTCGTGACCTGCCACGCTTGTGGCTGTGCGGCGCTTGCCCCTGTGCCCGGGCTTGAGCCCCTTGGGCTGGTGTCCTCCGATTGCCGGCCGTGGAGCGGCTCTGGACAGCTCGCCTGGTGCCCGGACTGCGGCCTGCTGCAAAAGGTCGTGAACCAGGGTTTTCTGGCCGATTGTTGCAGCATCTACGACTCCTACACGGTGTATCATCAGGCCCAGGGCGCCGAGCAGCGGGTCTTCAGTCCCGCCGGGACCGCGTGCGCCCGTTCGGAGCATCTGTTGCGGCAGGTGCTGGGGCGCTGGCCCCTGCCGGAATCCGGGCGCCTGCTCGATGTCGGCTGCGGCAACGGCGTGCTGCTCAAGTCCTTTGGCGCGCTCATGCCTGGCTGGCGGCTCAACGGGCTCGACCTGGACGGGCGCAGCCGCGAGGTCGTGCTGGCCCTGCCCGGCGTGGAGGACTTTTTCGCCTGTGATTTGGCGGACACGCCAGGCCGATTCAACATGTTGAGCATGCTGCACTGCCTGGAGCATGTGCCCGGTCCGGAGGCCTTCCTGCGCAAGGCTCTGGATCGTCTTGAGCCCGGCGGGCTGCTGCTGGTCCAGGTGCCGGGCTTCACCGCCAATCCCTTCGACCTCGCCATTGCGGACCACTGCACGCATTTCCACCTGCAGGGGTTGGAGGCGGTCGCGCGGCGCGCGGGGTTCGAGCCGCTTTTCCTCGACCAGGGGCTTGTGGCCAAGGAGCTCACGCTCATCGCGCGCAAGCCGCTTTCACCCGGAAACGCGCCCCTCTGCGTGGCTGCGGCGTCCGACCCGCGTCCACAGGCCCGGCAGGCGCTGGACTGGCTCGGCGCGGCATTGGACCAGGCCAAGGACCTTGCCACGGGGCCCTTCGGCGTTTTCGGCACGTCCATTGCCGGGGCCTGGCTGTACGGCCAACTCGGCGATAAGGTCCGGTTTTTCGTCGACGAGGACGAGAACCGCGTCGGCCGCGCTCTTTTCGGCCGGCCGGTGCTTCGCCCGGCCGAGACCCCTGAAGGGGCCAGCGTGTACCTTTGCCTGCCCCGCCCCGTGGCCGAGGGCATTCTGCCGCGCCTTTCCGGCATTCCTGGCCGCCCTGTGCTGCCGCCGACATTCCCGATCACCCACTCCCCGGAGGCGAAATGATGCAGATGCCAAAGACCACCAAAGCGGCCATTCTTGTTGAACAGCGGCAGCCCCTTGTCATTGATGAAATTGAACTTCCCGGGCGGCTGGACTGCGGCCAGGTGCTGGTGCGCGTGCTCTACAGCGGCATCTGCGGGTCGCAGCTGGGCGAGATAGCGGGAGTAAAGGGACCGGACAAGTATCTGCCGCATATGCTCGGGCACGAGGGTTCCGGCGAGGTGCTGGCCATCGGGCCGGGCGTGCGCCATGTGCGCCCCGGCGACAAGGTTGTGCTGCACTGGCGCAAGGGGCGCGGCATTGAGGCCGCCCCGGCCGAGTATGCCTGGCACGGGCACAAGCTGAACGCGGGCTGGGTCACCACCTTCAACGAGCACGCCATCATATCGGAAAACAGGCTGACCCCGCTGCCGCCGGAGTTCGATATGGAGCTGGCGCCGCTTTTGGGTTGCGCCGTGACCACGGGCTTTGGCGCAATAATGAACACGGCCGGGCTCAGAATCGGCGAAAGCGTGGTGGTTTTCGGCGCTGGCGGCGTTGGGCTCAATGTCATCCAGGCCGCGGCCATGACCACGGCGTACCCCATCGTGGCCGTGGACATCTTTGACAACCGCCTGGAGCTGGCGCGCACCCTGGGCGCAACGCATACCATCAACTCGCGGGACATGGATCTCAGGGAAGGGCTTGCCCCGGCCATCGCCGCGATCATCGGGCCTTCCGGGGCGGATGTGGTGGTGGACAACACCGGCAACACCGCGCTCATCGCCTTGGCCTACGGCCTGACCCAGGCCCAGGGGCGGACCATCTTGGTCGGCGTGCCGCGCGCCCAGGACGACATCACCATCCACTCCCTGCCGCTGCACTTCGGCAAGGTCCTGACGGGCACGCACGGAGGCGACGGCGACCCCGCCATCGATATTCCGCGCTATGCCCGCTTGGAGCAGCAAGGGCTGCTGCGGCTGGCTCCGCTGGTGACGGAGCGCTATTCTCTGGAGGAAATCAACGAAGCCATCAACCGCATGAAAAGCGGCGCCACCGCAGGCCGGTGCATCATCGGGATGCCATGAGTTCAGCCACTGAACCAGCGCACAGCAATTCCATCAGCGTCTCCTCCTCCGGGGGAGGATTGGGCAGGATGCTGAAGAACGCCTCGTCTTCGCTCATTGGCAATGTTTTAAGCATTCCCTTGCAGTTTCTTGGCTTTATCATTGTGGCCCGCAGCCTGGGGCCGGCCGTCTTCGGCCAGTATTCCTTCGCCCAGGAACTCACGTTGTTCGTGGTTTATGCGGCAGATGCCGGACTGAACATTTTGGCCACGCGGGAAATGGCCCGCCACAAGGCGCACGCCGGGGCCATCCACGGAACCCTGCTGCGGCTCAAGCTTTTGCTCAGCGCCGGCTGTTATCTGGCCATCTTGGCCGTGGGCGGCATCATGAGCGACAGCCTGTCCACCTTCGCCGCCGTGGCGGTGCTTGGCGTGGCCAACCTGCTGCTGTCCTATTTGTTTCTTGCCAATGGCGTGTTCCGCGCCTGCGAGCGCATGGTCTGGGAGAGCGTCACCGGTCTGCTCCAGCCCATCTGCTTCAGCTTGTTTACGGCTTTCGTGGCCTATTCGGCCCTGGTGCCCGTGGGGCTTTTGCCCATGACCCTGGCCCGGTTGGCGAGCTTTTTGCCTGTGGTGGCCTTGGCCCTTGCCATCACTTGGCGGCTGGTCCCGCCCAGCAGGGCCGCAGCGCCATGCACCGGGCGCGAGTATCTGCGCCAGGGGCTGCCCATCGTCATGGCCATGGTCGCTTTCGATGCCTTGCTGCGCATCAGCGTGCTGTTCCTTCAGGCCTGGTCCACTCAGGTGGAGCTCAGCATGTTTACGGTCTCCGCGCGCATCGTCTACAGCCTGTGGCTCATCCCCTACATTTTCGCCGGAGCCTGGCTTCCCGGCATGGCGCGCAGCGCCGTGGAGCAACGGCAGGAGGAGTTCATCCGGCACTCCCTGCGGCTCACCCGGCTCGTGGCCATCGCCGCGGCGCCCTTGACCGTGATGCTCAACATGGCCGCGGAACCGATCGTTTTACTGCTTTTCGGGCCGGATTACCGGGCGGGCGGGCCGGTTTTGCGCGTGCTGTCGTATTGCGTGCCGTTTCTGTTCCTGTTCTATGGCATGAAAACCATTCTTGAGGCGCGCAACCAGCAACGTCAGTTTTATGTCATTGTGGTGGTGGGGCTGGCTGTCGGGCTCATGGCCAACGCTCTGCTGGTTCCCCGCGGTGGGGCCGTGGGCGCGGCCTGGGCCTATCTTGCGGGCATTTCCACCAGCACCTGCCTGGGGTATGCCTTGGCGGCAAAGTCCGTGGATTGGGGCGCGTTGGCGTTCTCCCTGGGCCGGGTGGGGTGCGGCGCGGCCGCGGCGGGGGGCGTGCTCTGGCTTTTGATGCCATTGTCTTTGGTTGTGGCGCTGGCGGTTTCCGGCCTTGCCTATCTGGGCGTTCTTTTGCTGTTGGGCGAGATCAACCGGCGCACCCTGCTGTAGCGTTCCGCGCCCGGCGGGTTGCACTGGCGGCGTAGGGCAGAACCCGCCGGTCCGGACTTTCGGCCTTTCGCCAGCGCCAAGGGCGCTGGATGTGGTCTTTCCATGCTCCGGGGCGCCGGGGCGGTGCGCTTTGGGCCGCCAGGACTGAGGCGGACGACCAGACAGCGAAAAGTGTTACCGCATCCGGCAAGCTCTATAAGGCGCGGGACCCCGCATGGCATCGGGCCGAACCACGACGGAGCATGGGCGCACCGCGCTCGACGGACATTTCTGTGCGCCGTCCACGCCGCACCCGGTGAAGGCGCCGCCCTGGCCTTCCATTGCCCGTACGCCTCCCGCCTTGATTCTTCGCCGCCTTTTCACTATCGTCCGGCCACGCTCACCGAAGCGCGAAAGGAGCCACGCATGCCCGAGATCTCTTTGGCCGGACGCCGCATCGGCCCGGAATTCCCCCCCCTCGTCATCGCCGAAATAGGCATCAACCACGAAGGCGACTTCGCCAAGGCCGAACGCATGGTGCGCGACGCGGCGGCCGTGGGCTGCGAGTGCGTGAAGTTCCAGTGCCACGTGGTGGAGGACGAGATGAGCCCGCAGGCCAAGAAGGTCATTCCGGGCAACGCCGACGTCTCCATCTACGAGATCATGGAGCGCTGCCAACTCTCCGAGGCTGACGAGCGCAGGCTCAAGGCCCTGGTGGAGAGCCTGGGCATGATCTACCTTTCCACGCCGTTCTCCCGCGCCGCCGCCGACCGACTGGAGGCCATGGACGTGTGCGGCTACAAGATCGGTAGCGGCGAGTGCAACAACTACCCGCTGGTGGACCACATCGCGGGCTTCGGCAAGCCGGTGATCTTGTCCACCGGCATGAACAGCATGGAGAGCGTGGCCAAGAGCGTGGAGATTCTGCGCGCGCGCAAGGTCCCCTTCGGGCTCATGCACACCACCAGCATGTATCCCACGCCGCCGGAGAAGGTGCGTCTGGGCGCCATGCAGCAGCTGATGCGCGAGTTCCCCGACGCAGTGGTGGGCCTCTCCGACCACACCCTGACCATCTACCCCTGCCTGGGTGCGGCGGCTTTGGGCGCCAGCATGCTGGAGCGCCATTACACCTCCGACAAGAGCTGGCCCGGCCCGGACGTCTCGCTTTCCATGGACCCGGAGGAGATGCGTCAGCTCATCGAGGGCTCGAAGCTCATCCACAAGGCCCTGGGGGGCACCAAGGCCGTGCTGCCCGAGGAGCAGGTGACCATCGACTTCGCCTACGCCTCCTGCGTCACCATCGCCCCGGTGAAAAAGGGCGAGAGCTTCACCAAGGCCAATTTGTGGGTCAAACGACCAGGCACCGGCGAGATCCTGGCCGAGCATTTCGAGTCGCTGCTTGGCCGCATCGCCGCGCGCGACATCGATGTGGACACGCAGCTCGCCTGGGACATGATCCATGCCGGATAAGAAGAGCGTCCTCTTTCTCACCGGCACCCGGGCCGACTTCGGCAAGCTCAAGCCGCTCATGCGCGCGGTGGAGGCCAGCGCCGATTTCGAGTGCCGCATCTTCGTCACGGGCATGCATCTGCTCGCCAAATACGGCAACACCTACCGCCAAATCGAGCGCGAAGGCTTCGTCAACGTGTTCACGGCCATGAACCAGCTTGGCGGCGAGGCCATGGACCTGGTGCTGGCGAACACGGTGCAGGCCCTGGGCCGCCATGTGGCCGATAATCCGCCCGACATGATCGTGGTGCACGGCGACCGCCTGGAGGCCTTGGCCGGAGCCATTGTTGGCGCGTTCCGCAACATCCTTGTGGCCCACATAGAGGGCGGCGAGCGCAGCGGCACCATCGATGAGATGATCCGCCACAGCGTGACCAAACTGGCCCACATGCACTTCGTGGCCAACGAGGAAGCCAGCCACCGTCTGATCCAGATGGGCGAGCAGCCGGAGGCCGTGTTCGTCATCGGCTCGCCGGACATCGACATCATGCTCTCGCCGGATTTGCCGGACCTGGACGCCGTGCGCGAACGCTATGACATCGCCTTCCCGCAGTACGCCGTGGCCCTGTATCATCCCGTGACCACGGAGCCGGAGCTGCAGGCCGCGCGGGCCAATGGCTTCGTTCAGGCCCTGCTCGACTCCGGGTACAACTATGTGGTCATTGCGCCCAACAACGACGCCGGCAGCGAGCATATCCACAAGGCTTATGAAAGGCTCGCGGGCAACCCTTGCTTCCGCATGTTTCCGTCCATGCGTTTCGAGTACTTCCTGCGGCTTATGCAGAACGCGCGCTTCATCATCGGCAACTCCAGCGCCGGCGTGCGCGAGGCCCCCATCTACGGCGTGCGCACCATCAACGTGGGCTCGCGCCAGCGGGGCCGCTTCGTGCACGATTCCATCCTGAACGTGCCCGACAGTCATGCCGCCGTGCTCAAGGCCACGCGCGACTGCTGGGAGCTTGGGGAGTGCGCGCCATGCTTCCACTTTGGCCGGGGCAACAGCGTGGAGCTGTTCATGGCCCATCTGCGCCGGCCCGAGCTGTGGAACCGCTCAAGGCAAAAGCACTTTTTGGACATTTGCATGCCGTGACGCGCGCGGTGCGCGGAATTTCCCGGCGCTTCGGCGGCCAAACGCCTTGCTCAAACTCTCCATCACCGGGTATATGACGACCATGCTCCCCTCAAAGGCCGTTTCCCCGCGGTTCCTGGCCGCTCACCGTCGCTTTGGGCTGGTTCTTTCGGCACGCCCGGGGGCGCCCGGCCTTTGGACGCGGCCGTGAGCCCCTCGCCGCTCCGCATCGACGCGCCCCTCACCCTGCGCCTGCTGCGCCGCATTCTTCTGGTCTGCGTGCTGTCCATGCTGTCGTTCGCCGGTGCGCGCGCCTGGTGGGAGTACCGCGCGGCTTTGGATTCCTCCACGCGGCTCATGGCCGACATAGAACAAGCCATGGATTCCTCGCTGGCGAACAGCCTGTGGGAGTTTGACGTCGAACACCTCGAGTCGCAGCTGCAGGGCATCCGCAGCACCGCGGCCATCAGCTACGCCGCAGTGCTGGAGCACGACCGCGTGGTGGTGGAAAGCGGCGCGCGTCAGGCCGAGGATGCGCTGACGGGCACCTCGGAGCTGGTGCGCCGACAGGACGGCCAAGTGCTGCATGTGGGCAAGCTGCTGCTCCAGGTGGACATGGCCCGGGTGCGCGCCCAGGCCATGGGCGTGGCCCTGATTTCCTTGGCCTTCAGCGCCGGTCTGGTTCTGCTGGTGGCGCTGGCCGTGTTTCAGCTCACGCGGGTCATGGTTTCCAGGCACCTCTCTGCCGTGGCCAAGCATTTTCAGGCTTTGGATCTGGCCCAACCGGGGATGCGCCTGCCCAAACTGGAGTTGGACAAGAAATGGGCTGGCGATGAGCTGGACGTTTTGTGCCAGGCTGTGAACGACATGCAGGAAAACCTGGCGCAGTCCTATGCCAAGGCCTGGGTTGCCGAGTGCGAAGCCAAGAGTCAGGCGCGTTTTCCTGAGGAGAATCCGAATCCGGTCATGCGCGTGACGGCCGAGGGAGTTCTTGTCAGCGCCAATCCGGCCAGCGCGGAGTTCTTGGCTCATGTGGGCAGCGCCCTGGGCCAGCGCCTGCCGACGCTATACTCCGACGCCCTCCGCCAAGCCTTCGCCTCCGGCGAGGTGCAGCACTTCGAGGCGGAATGCCAGGGCCGAACCTATGCCTTTGTGGGCCGGCCCCTGGTGAGCGAGGGCTGCGTGAATCTTTACGGCCTGGACATAAGCCGCCGCGTGCAGGCGGAGTCGGAGGTGCGGCGCAACATGGCCCGGCTGCAATGCCTGGTGCGCGTGCTGCAGCACTCCTGCGACACCGTGCAGGAGTTTCTCGACTTCTGCCTTGCGGAGGTTTTGAAGCTGACGGAAAGCCGCTACGGCTACATCTATCACTACAGCGAGGAGCGCCGGGAGTTTGTGCTCAACACCTGGTCTGAGGGGGCCATGCAGGCCTGCGCGGTGCGCAACGCCGTGCAGCGTTACGACCTGGACAAGACCGGCGTGTGGGGCGAGGTGGTGCGCCAGCGCAAGCCCATTGTGCTCAACGATTTTCTGGACCCGCATCCTCAGAAGTGCGGCTACCCGGAGGGGCATGTGCCGCTCTTGCGCTTCATGAGCGTTCCAGTGTTCAGCGGCGGCCGTATTGTAGCCGTGGCCGGGGTGGCCAATAAGGACGGGGAATACACGGAAGCGGACGTGATGCAGTTTTCATTGCTCATGGACGCCTGCTGGCAAGTGATTGGCCGCATGGCCGCCGAGCAGGACGTGCGCCGCTCCCTGCACGAAAAAGAGATTTTGCTCAAAGAGATCCACCATCGGGTCAAGAACAACATGCAGATCATCAGCAGTCTGCTGTTTTTGCAAATGGAGTACGTGAGCACCCCGGCGGACCGGGAGCTTTTCGCGGAAAGCCAGAAGCGTATTCAGGCCATGGCCCTGGTGCACGAGGAATTATACAAGGCCGTGGACCTGTCCTCTGTGGGCATGCGCGAGTATGTCTCCCGCCTGGTGGGGCGGGTGCTCACCGGGGCGGACATTCCCGTGTGCACGCAGTTTGAGCTGGGCGAGGTGCGGCTGCCGGTGACGCATTCCATTCCCTGCGGCCTGGCTTTGAATGAGCTGGTGATGAACGCGGTGAAGCACGCTTTCCGGCCCGGCTCGGGAGGGAGCGGCGGCGGTCATCTGCGCGTGGCCCTGCACCAGCAGGACGGCGAGGTCATTCTTGAGGTGGAGGATAACGGTCCAGGCCTGCCGCAGGACTTCGACGTTTCGTCCACGCCGACGCTTGGCATGACGCTGGTGGCCAGTTTGGTGCGGCAGCTTGGCGGCGAGCTGACGGCTGACGGCGGCGACCTGGGCGGCGCGCGCTTCCGGCTGGTGTTCCCCCTGCCGATGGCGGCGTAACGGCGCTTGCCGGGGGCTGCTGCTTTTTGTTGCCGCGCCCCCCTGCGAATGTGCGGACGGTTCATCCTCGGAACGCTTATCATAGCGCCTGAAAGCCGGTTCGTTTCCGGCTGCGCCTTCCTCATCAACGAACCGATTTCAATGCGTCGGCGTGCACGTTCAAATCAGGCGGCTGGGTTCCAGTAGGCATGGAAGTGAGCGTTCAGCATGGTCCGCCGCGTTGACATCTCCACCAAGCTACCATAAACGCTTAACGCAAAAGAACTCTGGAGTACCTTCCCTGGGCCAATATCTCTCGCCGCATCTTGGCGCGGCGGAGGGGCGAATTTGCCCGAATCACGAGGAGAGCGCATGCGTCAACAGCCGCCGAATGCACCTGTGGCATTGGCCATCGCAATTTCAGCGGCTGCGGGCGGTTTCATGCGCAACGTCAAGGAACTGCTGCTTCTGCTGCCATTGGCGGCCTGCTATGTGCTCATCAGCCGTTTGAATCCGACCCTGGCTCCGCAACTTCCATCGTTGTTGTTTTTCATGGTGGGCTTTGTCGTCCTCCCGGCCATCGGCTTGGGACGGCTGCTGGTCCGGCTCCCGCTCACACCGGCGGAGGGCTTGGCTCTTGGTTCGCCAGCGGCCATGGCCTTGCTGTTCGGACTGGCTTACGCCACGGCCGCGTTTCATCTGCCCGGGCTCATCTGGGCTCAGCCGGCCATCGGCGGGGTTGCCTGCCTCGTGGCCTGGGTCCGTGCACGGCGCAAGGCAGTGGGCCAGACCCCGACCCAAATGCCTTTGGGCGACCTGTTGCTCACCGGTGCCGGGCTGGCCGCAGGATTGGCGTTGTGCGTGCCGGATATCGTCGCCACTTCCGTGCCTGGCCCTGGGGTCGCCCTGAACTATTACATCGATGACGTAGGACATGCCTCCTATGTGTTTGCCGCCCTGCGCGCGATGGAACATGGGTTGCCTGTCTGGGATCCGCTCGTCGCGGGGACTACCCTGTCCTACCACCTCTTGTTCCATTTTTGCTACGCCGCCTGCTTTCAGGTGACAGGCGCACATCCCCTCGATCAAGTGATGTTGCTCTGGCCGCCCGCGTTGTGGCTGCTTTTGGTCGGCGCAATAGTGACGGGTTGCCGCAAGCTGGCAGGATTCACCCTGCTTGAGACCGCGATTGTCCTCGTTCTGACGATATTCAGCAGCGGCTGGGGCTTCAATTCCACGCCCGCAGTCCAGCTTTTCAGTTATCAGCACACGTTCTTTATGAGCTTGCCTGCAGTGTTTCTGTTCGTCACGGCCCTGTATGGCTACCTTACTGGCCGGAGGACGCGCCTGTTCGCCGTGCACACGGCGGTGAGTTTTTTAGTCTGCTCCGCGACCAAGGCCATCTTGATGCCTGTGCTGCCCTTGGCACTGCTGCCTGTGCTTGTCCTGCGCTTTGTCCGGCGGCAAGTCCGCCGCCCGGAGCTTGTGCTCGTCGGTCTGTGCCTAACGGCAGCCGTGGCGCTTAAGCTAAGCCTGTATCGCGACACGGCGCGTGCGGTCCTGCAATTGCCAGCCCTGGGCAAACTTCTTATGGGCGTGCTCAGTTGCCTGGGCGAGGTCGGTCTTGCGCTCGGGGCCTATTTCGCATTTACGGCCTTTGCTGCGGACGCCAACCCAGTGCTGCGCCGCAAGCTTGACCGCGACGGACAGTATTACCTGTTCTGCCTAACGTATGTCTTGGTCAGTGTTGTGTTGCTCAAAACGTTCAATTTTATAGGCGGGGGTTTTTATTTTTACTGGTACGCGCGGGTGCTTGTGCTGTTGGCCTTCGCCCCAGTGGCGGCACATGTCTTTACTTGGCGCACGCCTAAATTCGCCCCGGCCTTAATCGTATTGCTGCTGTTAGGCCTTGGAATGACGGTTTGGTCCATGTTTTTCTTCACGCAGACAAAAGGTTTGCCAGAGGATATGAGCGCCAAGGTGCTGGACCAGGATGAACGCGACGGACTACGCTGGGCTGCGGCGCACCTGGACCGTCGGAAGAGTTTTTTCACCAATAAGGACAGCTACTTGTCTTCATATCTTGGAACGTACATCCACTCTGATATGTATGACTACCTTGGGCTAAGCGGTCTGCAGGGTTATGCCTGGAGCACGAGTTGGCTGTCGGAGCCCGCCCTGAGCATGGCTCGAGGTCGGGCACAGGGCCAGCGGGCTTTTTTTGAAGCGGCTACGCCTGAAGCTAGAGCCGCTGTCCTGGCGGAACTCGATGTCGACTATTATTTTCAGTGCGTGCGCCTGACCCCTCCGGGCTTTGTTGTGCCACCCTGCCTGCGCGAGGTCCACCGCACGCCTTCGCTGGTCATCTATGAGAATACCTGCCGCGCCCATGGCCCGGACGCTGCTCATGCGAATAAGGAGCTTGCCTCATGACCCAGATCGACGGCATTGCAACCACCGACTCAAGACCGGAGGCCTCTGCGGAGCGCTTACAAACCTTGTTGGAGGCGCCCTGCGTGGTGCGTTTGTCCCGGCGCAAGGGGCGTTTCACCGCTTGCATTCCCGAAATGGGCATCTTGGTCAGTGCCGCCACAGCAGACCTGGCTCACGATGAAGCCTTGAGCCTGCGCGAGGCGCGCATCCGTGAGTTTGCCGCCGAGGGCATGTTGGAGGAATTGCCAACGCTCGGAGTTGCCCAGGCGTGTGCCCCGGCGCAGGAGAGCCTCCTGTCTCGGCTCAAGGTCTTCCTCATCAAGGCTGCGGTGGTGATGGCCCTGTTCTTGTACATGCTGAACAGCATAAGCTCGGGCTTGCGTGATTCCGGCTATATTCTGGAGAAAAGGCTTCAGGGGTTGGCCAACTGGACCCCCGACAAGGTGGAGTGGCACCGGGAACGTGCGCAGATGATCGCGGAGAAGTTGGGGCCGACTATTCGGGAATTGATGGTGATGTTTGACCGCGCGCCCCAACGGGCGGGGGCTCAGGATAACGGCACGGCCGGCCAGAGTGCCGGAGCGCAGTGAGCTTGGCTTTCGAGCCGCAGAGAGTGACTGGGGCAAAGCCCCGCCGCCGCCATCAGATTTTTTTCGCCGTCCAGGCGGTTTTGTCAGCGGTGTTGGCGTATACGGCACTGCATTCCCTTGACTGGATGGTTTTAGGTCACATGGCAGCCCGCCAAGGCTATATTTTTTTTGTCGTATCTTGGCTGTTGTATCTGTTCATCACCCTGCTTTACACCCTGCGCTGGCAAGAGGTGCTGCGGGCCATGGGACATGCCGAGGGGTTCAGGCTTCTGGTGCGGCAGGTCTTTGTGGGCGTTTTCTTTAACAGCTTTACGCCATCAATGGTGGGTCAGGACGCCTCGAAGACATATTATCTTGGACGCGACATTGGTTACGTGTCCGCCGGGGTCTCCGTGCTGGTGGACAAGATTATCGGGTTGGGCGCTCTCACTGTGCTCGGCGTCGCGTTCATTCCGTTGCTGGGCTTGCGTGGTGCGCTTTTTCAAGGCGCCTTTATGGTTTCGCTCCTCATCGTTTTGGTCTGCGCGCTGGCGCTTTTTTGCCCGCGGCTGCACGTTGAGAGGCTCATTCCCACATTTTTTTCCAGGCGGCCTCTGGGGAAAAAGATCGTGGAACTCACTTTGCGCACCAAAAGCTTGGTCGAGGGCGCTGTGACTCTGCGTGTGCTTGTCGTAGGCCTGACTGTAGTTCTGGTCGCCGTAGCCGTTCAAGCAATGATTTATTCTTGGTACCTGAAGGCGGCCACGGGCTCCTCACCATCCTTCTGCAGCCTGTGTGCAGTGCTTTGCCTTGTGGCCTCTGTGGTCAGCGTGCCGGTGTCCGTAAACGGCATCGGCGTGCGCGAGCAGGCCCATGCGCTACTTCTGATGGCTCTGGGCGTTCCGCTGGAGGCTGCGATGGGGCTGTCGTTGCTGCAGTATGTATTCATCCTGACCCAAAGCCTGATTGGCTGGTTTTTTTGGCTCACTCGCTCGAGCAAGGGCGCTTCCCCAAATCCGCAGAGTTCCGGGTCCGTCTAGCACGTTCGACAGCGTCGTGTCGCTGCTGTATGGCGCAACAGCGGTTATTTGTCGCTGTTGTTCGTCTGCGCTGTGCGCTCTGCGTTTTCTTCCGGGGCGTCACGGAACATTAAAAGCAACTCGCGCGCAACTGGCCTGAATCGCTCTGCAAAAGCATGAGCCTGGCGTCGCTGCGATTCCATCTTTTCAGGCGTCCAACTGCACACGGCATTAATGTTATTCTCCAAGGCCTTGCCTGTGGCATTGAGTCCCTGGCCAATGAGCGCCAACGTGCTGAGAATCAACAGCATGATCACAGACGCCTTGATGAGAAAAGGTTTAAGTCGCACAAGCGCTCCCGCGGCAGGGTGCGCGATCTCAGCTGTGCTGGATAGCCAGGACAGGATGCCTTCAGCGGCGAACTGGCGCAGGCGTATTTCTCGCTGGGCCATAAGCTCTGCGTAAACGGTTTTGAGTTCCTTGCCACTGACTGAGAGGCCCAATTCCGCGAGGTACAGGGTGAATTCCCCCTCTTTTTGCCGTAGGCGCATTTCGCAAGGGGCGTCGAGCATTGATGCGAGAGCCTTGTTCGCGCCATCCTGGTTCGGTTCTGCGGGTGGGGAGGCTATGCTGTTTGCTGCGGAGTTTGTGTCATGGCTCATTATGAATCTCCTTCTGGCGATTTCGAAACGGAATTTTTCTGCATGGTGCTAGCCTTGCCAGCCGCGTACCGAAGGCATCCGTTCGGGAATGCGGATGTTTGTCGTCGACTTGTTGTTGAACTCATAAATCGAACGCACGCGCTCATACAGGCCTCTCAATGCCCAATTCTTTTCGCTGTAAGCCATGCAGTCGTCCCATCGCTGGAGAAGTTCGCGTGAGTCGGCTGACAATGGCTTTTCTGGGGTTCTGTCTGCCCAGGTCAAGAGGAACGCGTCTCCTTTGCGCCAGATGACCCTGAAGTTGCGGGCCAAGGACTCCGGCGCGAACAGAGGCGAGTAAATGAGGAGGTCGAAAAACGGCTTTGTCATGTCTAGCAGGAAATAGTTGAGCTGCTGTTCCTCGAGGCATGCCCGAGCCTGATCCGCCGGGGCGAACATGGCCACGTGCCATTTTCCACGCAGTGAAAAGCTGATGTCAGTCTCCAGCGGCGCGTAGGGGGCCATGCTCTCGGTGGATGACGCGACGTGCAGCAGACGCACGCGTGCGTTGCCTGTGATTTCGCGGATTTCGGTCGCTGGAGGCCAAAGGGCTCCCAATCGTGTATATTGTTGGCCAATGCTATACTGCCCTATGAGGAACGCCTGGGCTGCATCGCGATCAGCCTGAGACAACCGTTGCGGCACTGTAGCCAAGCAGTTTGCGGCCAGCACCAGAGCGAAACACCCGGCAAGAAGTGCACCCCGGCGGGGATGCTGCAAGGGCCCGCAAAGTAGCAACTGCCAGAACAGCAGGGTTAGCACTGTTGTGGGCAGCAGGGCAAAGCCGGTGAAGCGCTGGTAGCTTACCCCCTGTCGGGTGACAAGGCCCACAGTTAGGATGGCGGCAGCAAAAAGCAGGCAGGGGAGCGCAATTTCACCAAAGCGGCGCAACGTTGCAGACAGGCCTGCGTTGGCTGGACGCAGGCCCAGTGCTCCGACCAAGGCCGCAGTTGCCAGCACATGAAGTTGGAAAAGTCCGGTAATCTGGGCGAATTTGAAGAGAGCTGCATAGTTGCGAAATTTGAACAGAGCTTTTATGTCGGGTCCTGTCAGCTTGCCTGCGTCGCCAGAGCCTTGGTCCAGCAGCACCATCATATACGGGCTGACCCAGCGGGAAAAACGCTCCAGATCAACGTGGCTCCAAAACAAACGGAAGGGGTTGATTTCCGCCATGCCAGTGAAGCTATAATTCAGGATGAAGGTGATTCCAAGCCCACAGCAAAGCCCAGCGGTAAGAAGAGCAAGCCCTGGTGCGGCCTTGCGTCGTGACCGCACGAAGAAAGCAAACAGAGTTAGGCCGGCGCAAAGCGGCAGCGTGACGGCAAAGGCGGAGGGTGCGTTGAGAATGCATCCTGCTCCCAGCATTGCACAAACAGTCAACATCCTCCAACCCTCGCCAACGAATCCCGGAGCCTTCTGCCACAGACGGGAACACAACCACAACAACCCGGCCAGATTGCCCAGCATGACGATGTGATCTTTCTGGTGGAAGACAAAATCCGCGTTTGTCAGGAATGCCGAATGGAAGGCGATAAGACCGGCCAAGGCAAGATGTCTTGGTAATAAAGGCGCGCACAAAAGAGCATACACACATAGCCCCGCGACGGCGAGAAAGACGCCGGAAACGATCTGCGGGGCCAGAGGATCGGAAAGTAGGCCTGCGGCGAAGAACAGACCCTCGGTCTTGGTGTAGTAGAAATGATACCACAGATTGCTGCCCTCTGCCGGCAGGGTTGTTCCGCTGGTGAGCACTTGCGCCAGGTAGGGAAAATAATGAAGAAAAACGTCGGTGGTGCCGCCAGGCACAAGAGCGTTGATGGCAAAGTCAGCCAGCATGACCGTTGCGGCCAGCAGGAGAAGCGCCCACAGCAGCAAAGTTCCGGCTGCGGCATACGTCCCTCCGCGCAAGGCTTCCCGCAGCCGGGGCCCGGCGGCGATCCATGCCCAGGCCCGGCAAAGCAGGCGCCCAAAGCGCGGAGCTGTGATGAGCAATACGGAGGCGTGTACGCCCACGGCCAGAGGCCAACGTAAGAGGCTCAACAGGCCTAAAGTATACCAGAAACAACCCAACAGTGTTCCGCCGACAAAGAAGTCCAGAATGACCCGATCCAGACCAGTTATGCACTCGGTTTGGTGAGCGCCAGCGTCCAGTGCTTCCGCCTTTTCTCCTGCGGCTTGAATTCCAAGCCCCTGCGTGACAACACCGCCCAACCCGAGGCAACTCCAGAAGATCATGAGTCCCAATGTCAAACGGGCGGCATTATAACTTAAAGCCAGAGGCTGTGGGATATCAAAAAAGCGCGTGTGGTAGACATCTGCCAGGCGGAAAAAGGTTACCATAGCCGCAAAAACCGCCAGAAGTATAACTGTCGCGCTAACCAGCCAAATTACGCCGCCTGCCGGGCGATGCATGTGGGCAGAAGCAGCGGATCGTGACCCAAGGCCCTGCGCACGACTCATGGATGCACTCCTCTCAGAGAAAAAATCAGTTCAAGGTTGATCAATTTCATGGAATTTATAAGAATTATGGGCATTTGAATCAAGTTGCCTGGTGAGATCAATAACAGTGCCTCCGCTTCGTTCCCGACACCCGGTCAATGCACGTAACACAGCAAATCAACATGCAAAAAATGCAAAGAGTACAGTTTGTTAGCCAATGTTCTCTGTATGCCATCTTGACGTTGTGCGTCAACAGTATGAATGGTTTTGAAATTAGGCTCATGAACGAATAATGTCTCAACCAAGGCATATGCCGCCAACCCTTGGTCATTTTGTATAAGCATTATGGGAACGCCTCCGGCCAAGGATGCTAGGAATGAGTTCAGGCGTCGCTTTGCCGGATCCAGAGAGTGCGAAGGAGCTGAGCGCTACGCGGGGGTTTGTCAACGCGCTCAGCGGCTTGACACGTTGACGCTGGATGACATAGACACTCGCCTTACAGTCATTCATTAGAGACTAAGTATTGGCGGGAGGATTCATGCGGCCAGCATTATGGTGTCTGGGTTTATTCGTCTCTGCCTTCACTCTCCACCTCATCCTTTGGCGCATAAAACGTCCCTTTGCTCAACGCGCTGCGTTGCTGCGTATTTTTGGCGTTGTTTTCCTCCTGTTTTTGGTGGCCGCCATTGCCGCGCCGCTGCTCACCTTTTGGGAATGCATACATGTTGCCATCTGCTATGTGCCCTTCTCGCTCTCCTATATTGTTCTGTACTCGGCCATTGAGGCTGACAGTCCTTCCTTAACGGTAGTTAAATTCGTAGCTGCGGCAGGTCCGGCTGGGAGGGACTATAATGACTTTAAACGGGTCATTAATGACACCACCTTGGTCGAGGCGCGCGTTAAGGCCATGATTGACGAGGGGATGGCTGTGCGTGAGGGGCGCTCACTGGGCATCACCCCGAAAGGCCTCGGCATGGCGCGTTTTTTCTTTGCCGCAGCCAAACTGCTCAACCTCAATCCTGGTGGTTGAAATGAACTCCGTCCAACTGGTGCTTGCTCCTGTGCTGGCTGCTGGGGCAGATGTGGCCATCCACCTGCTGCTCTCACATGTGTTGCCGCGTGGTGCGCAGCGCAAGGCTATTTTGCTGGCCTTTGCGGCTGGGCTGGTTGTTCTGGGCCTTGTCACGTTGTCTGGCCTGTCAAGTGGTTCTTTTGATTCTGGAGAAGGTCTTGCCTATTGTGCATTGAATTTGGCCGCGTACTGGGGGATCGCTTTCGGGTACTTTGGATTTGTAAACCTTAACATTGCATCCTTGCGTATCCGCATCCTCAAAGAGCTTTTGGCGAGCCCGGAACACAAATTAGACAGGGACCTCCTTCTTGCCCGTTATGACGCCAAAGCGGTTTTGGACAAACGGCTGGAACGTTTGTTGGAGGCGCAACAACTTGAGCAGCGCAATGGCCGTTATTATCCTTGCCGACATACATTTCTTTATTTAGCGCGCATCATGGACTGCCTCAAATGGGTTATCCTGGGGCCTAAAGCTGTGCAAAACTTCCGGAAAGAATAATATAAGGCAACATCTCTGTTTTACTGAAGGCCCGTAACCCTCATTCCTCGGTTCTGGTAAACTGCGCGTGCTTTGTGTATAGCGAACGTTGCCACAAAGGCAGAGACGATTCGGGCTGCTACATGCGGTAGATATGTTCTATAGACGCAAAACAAACGTTATTGGAGTTTGACATGGAAGATAATCAGAGCACAACAGAAAATTTGCTGAAGATGTATGCTAAGCAAGATTTGATTACTTCGGCAAACTACTGGCTGCTGTATCTGCTTTCGGCCTTTCGGACAGCCCCGCGGAACGCTCGCGTTCTTGATTGTGGGTGTGCCTTGGGCGTCTTCATCACCTTTTTGAAGCGGCGCGGCTTCGCACACGTTGAAGGGTTCGACGCTTCGCCGGAGATGGTCGAAGCGGGGCGGGCAATAACCGGGTGCGAAATCAAGATTGCCGATATCCTTGACCTGGACAGGCACTATGAGCCAGCCAGCTTTGATATCGTCTCTGTCTCAAACATCTTGCATCATGTTACGGACATCAAGAGTTGGGGAGTCATCTTTGCGGGGATCAGGCACATACTGTCGCCCAACGGTCTGCTGGTGATCCGAGAACCGAAGCGTACGCTAATCTATAGGACGCTGGAGTGGCTTTCCGCGCATCCGGCCTGTTATGTCGGCCCGTTGAAATTCCGCCTGCAGTCAATTATCGAGGAACGGGCCTACCTGGACTATTTCTTTTCGCATTGGTATGCCGCCCACGTCGAACTTCTTAAAACTCATGGCTTTGAAATCATTAGTGAAGGCACGTCGATGGGTGAGCAAGTCTTGAGTTGCCGCCGGGGTTAGGTCGCCGCTGGGCTCGAAAACCATGCCACAGATGCCGGGTGACAATCCCGACGAACGTGTGCGCTCCGCCAAACCTTTACAGAGACCGATGCTTTTGATTGTACACGAGCATTGGCGATGAGTCTGGCAAGGGGGGCTATTCTTTTCAGCGCCGGAGCAGATATTGCGGCCTCTTTCCCCGACCGTTGGGCAACCCGCTTGGCCTGATCCGAAATCGACGTGCGGCCTGTGTCCGCTGATCTCGACTTCTTCGTGACTATTCGTCATCTCGTCTTTTTTGTGTTTTTTGCGCTTGCAGAACGGCTCCACGGCTTTATGCCATTCCGGGCAACGCGTACTTTCGCTGGGCAGTGCGCCTGCGCGTCCGTTTGCACGTTCCGACTCCGTGCTGGTCTGGCGCTCGGCAGTGCCATGCAGGAGTGTCCCAGGGCCAGGGCTGCGGCTCAACCGTTTGTCTTGTTCTGCCCTTCCCCTACGCGAGACACACCGACTGGTAGTCTTGTCTATTCCTAATAGGTTTTGCTTCGGCAGCTAGCGGTTCTGCTGGCTGTGGGGCGTTGGTGGGGTGGCTGTCGCTTGGTGGAATCGCCCAAGGGTTGGCTGAGCGTTTGAACTGCGCCGTTTGTGCAGCCAAGTGGGAGAAAAGGGAAAACGAAAAAGGCGGTCAGGATTTCTCCTAACCGCCTGTATTTGCTGGCGTCCCCAAGGGGGTTCGAACCCCTGTTGCCGGCGTGAGAGGCCAGTGTCGCCTCTATGTCACCCCACCATCCCTTTGATATTACACGTGCATCAGGAGCACCAAAGGCATCAAAAGCACCACGAACTGTGTCCCGGTTGTGTCCATTGAAATCTATGTCTGAAGCTCGTCGGCGGCAAAGAGGCTTTGGCTGCAGCAACCGGTGAACTGGCTTCTATCTGGTCGATTGTTACCACTGCACTTTCCACATGCCGCCGCCAGTGCATGTGCCGCAATGGTGGAGGCTCTGCCAGTCGGAACGCCCCTCCAGCTTCGCGATACCTTTCTTTGCCTTGTCGCCCTTATGGGATGGTTGCCACTGATTGTGGCCACAATCATTCGTATGCTTCATTATGTCATGCGTTGGCGCGGCGTGGCGTTTCTTGTAAAATCGTGTCTCCCCCGACTTCGGTTCTGTGGCCTCGACCTCGCACTCGTCTCCGCCAGGCGCGATTTCCCCCTCGGCCTTGGCATCCTCGGCGGCACCCTTTGCGACAAGGTGAGCCTTGAATGCGAGGTTGTCGGCTTCTAATGACCGCATTTGTTCCTGGAGATCCTCGGCTTGATTCCGTGCCAGCGTCAGTTCCTGGCGTAGCAGATCGTTTTCTTTTGCATAGCTGTCTGCAAGCTCTTCGAACCCTGCCAGAGACGTCGCTTGTTGACGAAGCTCGGTGAACCCCCGGCGATTGTGGGCCTCGCGGATTTCGTCGATCTCGCGCGGCCTGGTAACGCTGAGTGCAGATGCGCGAAAGAGAAGGCCACGAAGTTGTCGCCGGAATAGCTCCCGCGTCTCTTTGGGATCCCCTTCTCTCGAACGCAATCGCTCGGCCGTCCACAAAGGGTGCTGGAACTTGTCCTGGCCCAAGTCGAAACGGGGCCAGTACAGCCGGACTGCCCCGTGGTAACAGCACCAATCGCGCCCGAGTGCGTCTGTCAATGCCCAGGACGCATCCTCATCCAGCACGCAGACATTTGCGAGGCCAACCAAGTCATACCCGAGTGTCTTGTCGAGATCAGGCAAGGCGAGTTCGCCATATCTTTTGCTGATGGCGACGATCGGGACTGACCGATCCGCATATTGGATATCGTGGACAAGCGTTTCGCCCGCATCGAAGCCCGTTATGGACTTGGTCTGGTTAAGCATCGACGCGCCGTGAAACCAGCGGCCAGGCAACTGTATCAGGTCGCGAACTATCTTCGGGCAACGCTGGTCAAGAGTTGCTGGCATGACCTGGGCCGTAATCCAGCCGGTCTCGAGAGTGATGTAGACCGAGACCGTGTCCCTGCCTGTGATGATAGAAAGACTGGCCAAGAAGCGCCGTCCTCCTGGCGCATCCTCCTGAAGGTCGAACGTCCACAACGTTCGCTCGCCGTCAACGGCCTCTTGGATTTTGAAGGTGCCTGCACTTCCGTCTGGGGGCCGATAAGTGCCCGTCGCACCGATGCTTGACGCTCCCTTCGAACGTAGCCAGCTCTCGACTTGAGTCTTGAGGCGGTTGGCTTCTGCAGCCCGAGCTTCGGGCCACTCCATGTCGTCACGTCGCTCCAGGAGGTAGGCGGCTACTTTTTGCACTCTGCAACCCTCACGTTTCAGGCCGTGTCCACCCAACGTCTGTGTTCAACGGCTCGACATTTTTATTTTTGAATATAGATTCTTTCCACGGTATGCGTCAACATCAGACTGCGTAATCAGCCCCCGCCAAAACTGGAGATCTCCCCCACCGGTGTGCCACCATCCTCTGTTGTGCAGAAAACGACAGCCAGGAAGGTGGTCATCATGGGTCTTCCCCTCGCCTATTTTGAAGAGTTCAGGCGGCATTTTGAGCTTTACCCGGGGCGTATCCTCGTGAAAGCGGCGAAAGATGCCCCGGCACATCGCGTGTCGTCGGCGCAGGTTGCGGAATATCCGTATATTGTTTTGAATCCCGGGCCTTATGCGTGGGTGCATGTCGACGTCGACCTGCCGCGCATGCCTGTCCCTGCGCCTGGCGAGACCCCGGCGCAGGCTTTCCGGCGCGTTGCGTTCGACCCTGCCGCATACGACGAACTGAACCTGCCGCACCCCGCCTTCGCTGTCCTCACAGGCAGAGGGTACCACCTGCTCTGGCCGCTCAAATGCCCACTCCCTCCGGAACCGACACCCGAATCAACGCGATACTATTATGACGCACGCCGTCGCCTCGTGCGCGCCCTTGGCGGTGACCTCGCGTGTGCAGTCCAACTCGTCGCGGCAAGGAATCCATTCTTCCCGGGGAACATTGCCGTCCGTTACGCGAGCGGCCCGTGTACGCTCGGAGACCTGCGCCAGGAAGCCACGCCGCAGGACGCTCCGTTTTGGCGCGCGCTTGAGTACGAAGAGGGCATGCGGAACTGTGCGAGCTTTCGTGCCGCGCTCGCGCACTTTCATGGGCAGGCCGGTGTTTCGAAGGATGAGGTCGTGAACTGGCTTGAGGCGTATCAGGCAGAGACGGGCGAGGAGCCTTTGTCTGGCGCGGAGAACAAGCGCATTGCGAAGTCCGTCATCAAAAACGGCTGGCGCTACAAGACCCGCGATGAGCGGAATTATGGCGTCATGGGGCTTCCCTCTTTGAAGGGGACCGGTCTGCCAGCGGAAGAGATGTGTGTAGAGATTCGGTCACGCCAGGCTGCAGGCGGGCGCTACAGCGCCGGGATGCGTGCGAAGAAATGCGCGGAGTCGATTGCCGGTGCGCTTGACGCCCTGGCGGCGGCCGGCCGCAAGGCAACTGGCCAAGCTATCGCGGATGAGGCTGGAGTGGACATCCGCACCGTGCGGCGACTGCTCACCATCCATGACGGCAGTGTCGCCTGGAAGAAAGAACGCCGACCCAAATCCGAGGGGTGAGTCAAGTGATCGTCGGTTAACAGGATATGTCGGCTGTTTTTGGGGCGCTGGGGCTGGGGCGAGATCCAGGGCTGTGGCATGTGCCTTTTGTCTTCGTTTCAGGGCTGTTGGCCTCTCGGCTGTTCCATGGTGAGATATAGAAAGAGAAACCCATCGAGCCCGTGCATGGCCCACAGCCGCCCGGACGCAAGGAGCAAGCCCCGTATTGTCACCCTTCTCCTCTAATCAATGTCGTTGGCCAGGATGAAAAAGCCGTCCACGCGCCCATTCTCCCCGAAGTATATCTCAATCCAGCGCTGAACCCGGCTGGCTATAAAGCCTTGAGGGAACTCTCCCGGCCGCACAGGTCAATACGAGGCGTAGCCGATGGTGCGCCGACCGGTGACCCGATGCGGCTCACCGGGCAAGGTCACAACTTCTCCGCGGCGCGCCCTCGCAGGCCTACATGTCGTATAGCTTCCGCACGTGGTACGCGCTCACCCGCCCATCCACGAACCGGATGTCCATAAAGTGCTGGACTCCACCTGGCTTGGCCTGTGTCTCCTTGGGCCACTTCCAGCGGGTGACGAGCAGCTCGGCCGGAAGCTCCATGTCGGCGATGACTCCATAGAAATAGGCGTCCTTCTCTTTCCAGATGGGAGCGCCCAGGATGCCTTCCACTTCCTTCCGCGTCAGCCCCAGCTGCAGGCCACTCTGCGTGGCAAGCCCCGCATGTGCGCCGACCGAGGGGACGAAGCGCTTGAGGTGGGGGCGGTAGTCCTTTGGCAGGACGGCAGGGCTGAAATACACGCTGACGCTCACGACGTAGTCCGGATTGTCCAGGCAGACGCTCCCCATCCCCACGACGACAAGCGTGCTGTCGCCCGGTCGTGTCGAAACGTATCCGAACTCGCGGACGCACCTCAACCCCAGCGGCAAAGGGCGGGCAAGGCCGAAGGCTCTGAAAAGCACTGCTTTCGTGTCGTCGCCGACCCGCAGGACGCCTTCACCCCGCTCGCCAAGGCCGGTCAAAACCAAGTGCCCGGGTTTGAGCAGTCGCTCCACGATGGGCTTGCCCACTTCGGGAGGCAATTTGTCCGGCGGCCGGCCACTCGTCGCGGGCGTGGAGAGCGTGTACTCGCCGTTGCTGAAGGTCACGGACTGCCCTGCCCCGGTGGTCGGCCATAACAGTGGGGCGACGAGTGCGACGAGCAGAAGCAAGCATGGCGCCACGTCATTTCTCAACACGAAGCCACCTCCCGATGTGTTGCCTCAGCGCAATCCGCTGGGGCTTGTCCAGGGCGATGCAGCCCTCGGAGTCGCCATTGCCCTGTCGTTCTGGTTGAGCTGATTTTGCATGCACGTAGAAGCTGTCAGGATTACGGCCCATGGCCCGCACGCGCTTCTCGGTTTCGGGATCCGGCTTGAGCTTGAACGCAGGCTCCGGCCAGCCATTCTTTTCGCGTGTAGCCTTATCGACTTCTTTCTGGATGCGCCAGTTGCCCTGCGGAATAGGGCCGACGCCTTCGACATCTTCTGCGTCCGGGTTGTTCTTGCCTTCCTTTTGGCCAGCATACCCCTTGCCCATATGAGCGCCGTTAAGACCGGTCAAATCCCCGGTCTTCTGCTTGTACCCCAAGTGCGGCTCCTTGGGCGCAGGTGGCGGGGGCGGATATTTGCCCTTTGGCGGCGTCACTTTCCCGCGCACTTCACTGCCGCCAGAAACACCACCTTGACCCGCAGTTCCGAGATACCGCCCATGGTCGTCGTAGGGCTGCTCTTCGCCGCCTCCGCCGGGTTTCGTGCCCACAGATCCCAGGCTCATCCCTGCGGCGGCGTGCTTGCCGTCCTCGCTCACCCAAGTCCAAATCCGCTTGTCCGCGCTTCCTGTCTCCATATATGACCTCCCAAGGTCTTTCAATGGAGTATAATATGGGCTTTATATCGCGTACAAAAATCACCCGTTATTGGCCGGTAAAAGGACAAAAACACCCTATTGACAGGGCACGCTGGAGACAGAAGTCTGGTGCGGCAACCGAACTGGTTTCACCGCACTATACGCTGGCATTGGGGGCTGGAGGATTCCTGGGAAGGTTTTTTACGCTGTCGGCGGTGACGCTGAAGCCAGCAATGCCGCTCTGCGGTTTGTTTCCGCCCGGGAAACAAACCGCAGTCGCGCGTAACACGCAACGAGAGGCCCGAGCAGGCGAACCCCGCGACTTTTAATCGGCGATTTTTTCTGCGTGGGCCTCTGGCGGGCTATTAGACACCTCGGCGGGGCCTGTTTTCCCGAACCCTCTTCGGAGGCGACCCGGGAGGCCCCATGACGATTTTCTGGCCTGGCCGCAGATTTTCCTGGCTGATTGATTCACCTCCCCTGGGGCGTGGCCCCCGACAAATTCCGCCAAGGGGCAACTTTCTTTGCGGGTGCGCTTGAGATCTTCGAAACGGCGATCGTATGCTTTCCGCGCAGTGAGGTCCGCCCCGTTTCAGGCGGGGGCGCACTCCGAGTGGTCATCCTCCAATTGACCGACAAAGAGGAAAAGGCATGCGTGACGTGCCCGTGCCCCCGCCCCCAATTCCTTCACCAGTCCTGCGCCCCCCGGCAGGCGTAGAGCGGTCTTCCCGCCCGCTCGCGACTCGGTGACTTCACACCTGGTCTTGCGTTCACGAGACGAACGCCGGGATGCGTCGAAACATCGACCAGATTGAACGGGCGAATAATGGGAAAGAGTTTGGTCAGTCAGGTGAAGGCCGTTTGGGCCGCGAGTCGGATTCTCCAGCCAGGGCGGAGCCGCTTCCAGGACAAAGTGGCTGCCCGCGACCAGTTTCACCGTGAAGGCGTCGGCGCTACATCGGCACGCATCGCAGACCACACGCCAATCACCAGCTACAGGACATACGACGCGTACAAATCCGTGACGCTTGAGTTCGCCAAGTTCGCGAAGCGCCTCGGCGTCCGGCAAGTGCGCGACCTGCGCCCCGAGCACGCTGAGGCGTTCATTCTGTCGAAGCTTGAAGAGGGCAGGTCATGCAACACGCTCCGCACATACTCTGCCGCGCTCGGAAAGCTCGACGTCGCCCTTTCCATGGCCCCGCGTGCCATGCGGATTTCGGCGGAGGCCCGTCTTTCCCCTGGCCTGGACGCCGTGCGCGCTCAATGCAATGCACTGGCCCCACGCATGGACACGGGCAGGCGGGCCTACTCTGACCCGCAGGGACTCGTCCGTTCCGTGTCCGGGGATGGCTTCCGGCTGGTGGCCCGGTTGCAGCTCGAAGGCGGGCTCCGGGTGTCCGAAGCCCTCAACGTCGGGCGTGGCGATTTGGCCGGGGAGACGGTGGATCCGGTAACGGGGCGCTGGTCGGGGCTCCTGCGCATCGCCGGGAAGGGTGGGCACAAGCGGACGCAGTACGTGCCGATTCAAACCTACCGCGCCCTTGAACGTCGGCTCGATGAGAACTCTGGATGCGTCGGAGTCACATACAAGCCATACCTGGCGGCGCTTCACAAAGCGGCGGACGCCGCCGGCGAGACATGGGGCGGCACGCATGGGCTCCGTCACAACTACATGCGTGGGTTCCTGCTTGAAGCAGCCGGGCATGGCCTGGGTTCGGATGCCTGCATGCGGGAAGTGATGCACCGGGTCGGGCATCATCGTCTGTCCGAGGTCAAGACGTACCTGCGATGACGGTGAGCGAACGGATCCGCGAACTCTGGCCGCTCGTCGAGCTCCTGCGCCACGAGGGCTGCTCCTGGCGGCAAGTGCCTCGGCAGATGCACGCGCGGTACGGCGTGCCGGTCGTGACGCACGCCATGTACCAGCGCATTGCAAGGCGTCAGGGGCCAGCGCCACGCCAGCCCAAAAACTCAAATCGTCCATCACAGGATACTTTCTCCTGCTCATAGTCCTGCTTTTCGCTTCGCCGGACAAATAATCGGACACACCCCCAAGTTTCTCCTTGCCACTTTCCCGCCCTTGCCGGCATTCCGGAGACACTGCTTCGGTTGCTCCTTCAACTTAATGGTGAGGAGCAAACGTGGAACTGGTCGAGGAACTGGGCAACCCGCTTACGCCGAAGCAGTTGGCAACACTTCTTGGAGTCGATGCACGGACTCTGAAGAAGAACGCCTCCTGGTGGGGTGGCGTAGAGGTCGCGCCCGGTATCTGGCGGTTCTTTGAAAACCGAATAAAGGAGCGACTTGATGGCTTCAAAGATCATGAAACGCGGACAAGTGCGTTGGCGCGGAAACGTGCAGGTCAACGGAACGATGCACCAAAAGCTGTTCGCGACGAAGACCGAAGCACTGGATTGGGAATCCGAGACGCGCAAAGCGCTGCAGCGGCCTCAGCAGGCGGAGGAGGCAGAGACCCCCACAGCCTCCTGGTCCCTGTTCCGGCTCGCGACAGAATACCTCGACTGGTGCAAGGACTGCCAGGACAAGAGCACGTATGAAGAGAAAGTCCACTGCTTCCGCCTGTTGTTCGCACACGTGAACCCGGACTTGCCGGTTGAAAAAATGACCAAGAAGGATGCAACCGCTTACATGGTGAAACAGGCGAAGGCTCGTTCCGGCAATGCGGCGAACAAAGACAGAAAAGACTTCATTGCCGCATGGAATTGGGTCGCATCAAATAGAGCGGAACAAGGTTTCCCCGCAGTGCTCTGCCCGTTCAAAGGCGTCGAGAAAATGCCAGAAACGGCTCATCCGCGCACAGTCCCCTCCCTTGAGGCATTCCTGAAGGCGCTCAAGAGCACGAAAGGACAAGATCGTATCATGCTTGAGGCGTATTGGCAGCTTGCCGCCAGGCGGGGCGAGGTGTTCGGCTTGAAGTGGGGGGAGGTTGACCTCAACCATATGGCTGTCTCAATCCCCACGCGGAAACGCGAACACGGCTCGCTGGAATACGAGCGCCTGCCGATTTCGTCCGAGTTGGCCGACATGTTCGCCAGCCTGAAAGCGAACAGCAGTGGCCGTCCAGACGAGCACGTGTTCAAAGTTGAAAAGGGATTTTACGGGGCGAATCAGTGCTCCGGGGAACCCTTCAAACATCGCCAGCACTACATGAAGAAGTTGTGCAAGAAGGCCGGAGTGGAGCCCTTTGGATATTATGGCATCCGTCATCTCGCGGCGACCATCTTGTTCAAGAAAGGGGAGCCGCTCGCGAGAATCCAGGCTTTGCTCCGGCACAAGTCCCCAACGACAACTGAACTCTATCTCAAGAAGCTGGGACTCGGCGAAGTCTCTGCATCCGTGGACATCCTGGCCGGTATCACCAGCCCCGAAAACGACAAGCCCAAAACGCAGGAAGCCGCAGGCTTTTGACCTGCGGCTTCCAGAATTGTGTCCGGCAGTTGTGTCCGGACAAATCGGCTCAGGCATCCACATCCTAAACCGCTGAATTTGCTGGCGTCCCCAAGGGGGTTCGAACCCCTGTTGCCGGCGTGAGAGGCCAGTGTCCTAGGCCACTAGACGATGGGGACGGACAATGCTTTGGTGGGCCGTGATGGACTCGAACCATCGACTCTATCATTAAAAGTGATATACTCTACCAACTGAGTTAACGGCCCCCGAAGGAAGGTTCTTTTATCCACGCCACAGGGCGGTGTCAAGGTTTTTGTGTGATATTTTTCGTCCCGGGCCAAGGATGCATTCCGGGGCAAAGTGCGGTAGCCATGCGCTACGGGCAAAATGCCTACAGGAAGGGCCATGAGCACATCCGCATCACGCACCGGCCGCCGCCGCCGTCCTCGCAAGGCGCTTGCCGCACCGTTGCGCGACGGTCGGTTCGGACTTTTGGCGGATAAGTCCCGAGAAATATTCTTTTCCCTGCGCTTCCCCGAAGTCCGCTACGACTATGTGAGCCCTTTGGTGGAGGAGCTCTTCGGCCTGAAGCCGCAGGACATCTACGCCGACGCGAGCCTTATGCTGCGCTGCATCGCCCCGGCCTGGCGCGACAAGGCGCAGGGCTGGCTTGCGGATTTTGCCCAGGGCAAGGTGAACGAGGAGTACGAGTTCCAGGTTGTGGACAGGACAGGCGGGCTGCGCTGGTTCCGCCAGCGTCAGGTCAAGGCGCCCTTGCCCGGCGGCAGCGGCCTGCGGGTTTTGGGAGTGGCCACGGACGTGACCGAGTTGCGCGAGGCCCAGCTGGCGTTGCATGGCAACATCAATTTCTTTCGCGAACTCATTGAGGCTTGGCCGGACCAGGTGCTGCTTGCCGTCAATCTTGACGCCGGACGGCATGAGTACGTGAGCCCGAGCATGGAGCGGGTCATGGGCTACAAGCCCCAGGAGTTCTATGACGACCCCGGGCTCGGCATGCGCGTGGTCGCTCCCCAGTGGCGTGAGCGCGCCTGGGGCTGGATTGCGGACATCAAGCGCGGCGTGCTGGAGCCCGGCTATGAGTTCGAGCTGGTGCACAAGAACGGCGGACACCGCTGGGTCCACCAGTTGGGCATGTTGCGGCCGCGCCTGCCAGGGCAGGACCTTGTGGTGCAGTTCACCTTTCGCGACATCACCGACCAGAAGCTGGCGGCCCGTGCGCTGGCGGAAAGCGAGGCCCGGTACAGGGAGCTGGCGGAGAGCTGGACGCACCAGGCCCTGGTGCGCTTCAACATCCATTTGGGCGTGTTCGAATATGTCAGTCCGGGCATGAAGCGGCTGTTCGGCTATGATCCTGCCGTTTTTTACGAGTCGCCCGCAGTGCTGTGGGAACGGGTGGCGCCGGAGTACCGGGAGCGGCTCGTGCAATGGCATGGGGAACACTGCCGGGGCGTGCTGCGTCCGGAGTATGAATTTGAGATTCTCGACGCCGAAGGCGAGCGGCGCTGGATTCTTCTGCGCGGCTCTTTGCTCAACGATGCGGAGGACCGCCCCGCCGTGCTTCAGGCCGTGCTCCTCGACAACACCGAACGCCGCTCGCTTGAGGACGCCCTGCGCGAGTCGAACCAGCGCCATAAGCTGCTTTCCGAGAATCTGGTCGATGTGGTTTGGGCTTTGGACGCCACGCTGCGGTGGACCTATCTGAGTCCCTCGGCCGAGACGCTTTTGGGCATTCCGCTGGAGCGCCTGCTCAAACGCACCCTCGTCGAAAGCTTCACGCCCGAGTCCCTGGCGGCGATAATGCACGGAGTGGCGTGCTGGGACGAAGGGGGAGCTCTTGCCGGAGAAAGCTCTCCGCTGTGGCTGACCCTCGATTTGTACGACGGCAAGGGCGAAGCCATTCCCATAGAGATCTTGGCGCGGCCCATGCGCGACGCGTACGGCTGCGTGGTGGGGTATTGCGGCACCACGCGCGACATCCGTCCGCGCAAGCGCCTGGAGCGTGTGGAGGCCTTGCTGAGCCGTTTGGCCAAGGGGCTTTTGGAGTGCGAGGACCTTGCCCAGACGCAGGTGCTGGCAGCCGCCTGCGCCGAGCATCTCACCGGGGCGAGCCATGTGCTTGCCACCTACAGGGACCCGGAATCCGGGGTGCTGCACGGCGCGGACGGGCATGCCGTTCCCGCCGCCCCGCCCGAAGGGGGCCTTTCTTTGGCCGTGTTTCATGCGGGAGAGGAAGTGGGTCGCATCATCGCCCTGGACATACGCCCGGAGGCGGCGGGCGAGGCCCGGCAGTATCTGGAGCGGGTCGCCTCGCTGTTCGCCCTGGCCGTGGCGCGCATCCGCGCTGAGGGGGCGCTGCGCAAGGGCGAGCGCATGGCGCGCATGCTGCTCGAATCCATGCACGAGGGCGTTTGGGCCTTGGACCGCGACCAGCGCACCATCTTTGCCAACGAGCACATGGCCGTCATGCTCGGCTATTCCGTGTCCGAATTGCGGGAGCTGCAACCTGCGGACATTTTGGATTCGCAGCAGCGCCAGCTGGCCCTGGAGCGCATGCAGGAGCACCGGCTGGGGCTGGCGGGATCCGCGGATTATGAGTTCCAGCGCAAGGATGGCGCCCTGCTGCCCGTGCGCATGAGCGCCTCGCCCATTCTGGACGAGAGCGGCGGCTTTGAGGGGCTTGTGTGCACGGCTGTGGACCTTTCCGAGCGCAAACACATGGAGGCGGAGCTGCGGCGCAACCAGGCCCGGTTCGAGGCCCTGTTCGAGCTGTCCCGCCTCACCTCGGCCACGGAGGCGCAAATGGCGGGCTTCACCCTGCGCGAGGCCCTGCGCCTGACGGACAGCTCCGGGGGGGTGTTGTTTTTTGCGGACGCAGCGGGCGCGGAGCTTTTGCCCATGGCCTGGCGCGGCGGCGCGGACGATGCGCCGCCCAAGGCGTTCTCCACCACCGGCAACTCTCCTTGGGCCGTGGTCCACGCCACATGCCAGCCGCTGGTGCTGAACGACTTCAGCCTTTTCGCCAGGCAGATCCCCGCCGGGCATGTGGCGGTGGAGCGCTTTCTCGGCGTGCCCGCCTTGGACGGGGAAAGGCCTGCCGCGATCCTCGGGCTCAAGGGCAAGGCGCAAGACTACACCACGGATGACAGTCAGCAGGTTTCGCTATTGATGGACGGCATGTGGCGTATTTTGCGCGGCCGCCGCGACGAAGAGCGCATCCGCGCCTCGCTGCGGGAGAAGGAGGCTCTTCTGCGCGAGGTGCACCACCGCGTTAAAAACAATCTCCAGGTGGTTTCCTCGCTTCTGGACATGGCTGGCCGCAGGCTGCCCGATGCGCAGGCGCGCCGCAGCATGGAGGAGGTGCGCGCTAAAGTGCAGGCCATGAGCCTGGTGCACGCCCAACTGCACGGCACGGGCACGGCGGGCGTCAGTGCCGGAGGCATTGATCTGGAGCGCTATGTTCAGGCCTTGTTCTGCCAGTTGCGGGAGATTTATTCCGGCGGCATGGAGCTTTCCATGAAGGTGATGCTGGACGGGCTGGTGCTGGGGCTGGAGCAGGCCGCGCCGCTGGGGTTGGCCTTGAACGAGATCTTGGCGAACGTGTTCAAGCATGGCCGACGCGAAGGGCAGTCCGGCC
>Ga0183099_1000271_pt1 | contig 42174 bp, 34 predicted proteins | sample Biomet1_FD_127788 | JGI IMG/M metagenome (GOLD analysis project Ga0183099, IMG submission 127788) | Microbial communities from bioreactor (seeded with anoxic lake sediment) at LBNL, California, USA - Biofuel metagenome 1 | ecosystem: Engineered > Bioreactor > Anaerobic > Unclassified ... | reverse complement strand
GGCCTAGCCTCCAGCGCAGGACCTGCCGGAATCTACCTGATACGGGAAACGGGCGAAGGAAACAAAATCTGGTATACAGACCCGACACACAGCCTGAGTCAGGCATCGGTCACTCTCAATGGAAAAAGCAGGACAATCGATCTTCCCACCGGAGATGAAAAAGGGAAATCTGTTTCTTTCCAATAAGGGACCTCATTCCATAAAAAAACAGCCATAAACCCTGCTTTAAAAGGATTTATGGCTGTTCTTCGTTCCGAAAAAGAAGAAGACTACAGCTTCAATATCTCTCTCAGATGCTTTCCCGTATAGCTTTCCTTGCACTTGACAAGATCTTCGGGGGTTCCTTCAAAAACAACGTTCCCTCCCTTGTCACCGCCTTCAGGGCCCAAATCAATGATGTGGTCTGCATTCTTGATAACTTCCATATTGTGCTCGATAATGATAACGGTATGGCCTTTTGCAATCAAGGCATTGAACGCCTCCAACAACACCCGGATATCATGGAAATGCAAGCCGGTGGTCGGTTCATCAAAAACATAAATGCAAGGATCCGGATGCTCGTTACTCAGAAAATAGGCGAGTTTGACACGCTGGCTTTCGCCGCCGGAAAGCGTGGAGGAGGACTGTCCAAGCTTAATGTAGCCCAATCCCACATCCTGTAACGGAACAAGCCTCTTGATAATTTTCTTTTCAGTGGAACCTGGTTTTTCCCTAAAGAAATCGATGGCCTGGTTGACCGTCATATCCAACACATCGGCAATGCTTTTTTCACGGTAAAGCACATCAAGGATATCCTGTTTGAAACGTTTGCCATGGCAGGCTTCGCAAGGCAACACCAAATCGGCCATAAACTGCATTTCCACCGTAATGGTACCTTCCCCCTGGCATTCTTCGCACCGGCCGCCGGCCACATTGAAAGAAAAATGAGTCGGAGAATAGGCCATTTGCTTGGCCAGGGTCTGCTCGGCGAAAAGTTTCCGGATTTCATCGTAAGCCTTAAGGTAAGTCACCGGATTGGAACGGGATGATTTTCCTATAGGATTCTGATCCACAAAATCAATATCGGTGGCCAGATGCATGTCGCCTTTCAATTCGCCAAAAGAGCCGGTGCGGTCCGTCGTTCCGCCATAATACCGTTTCATGGCTGAATAAAAGATGTCACGCACCAGAGATGATTTCCCCGATCCGCTCACGCCGGTCACAACAGTCAATACATGGAGGGGAAATTTGACATCCAGACCTTTCAGGTTGTTTTCACGCGCGGCAAGCACTTCGATGTAATTATTCCAGCGTCTGCGATGTGCAGGAACGGGTATTTTTTCAACGCCAGTAAGGTATTTGAGGGTATAACTGCGACTCATAAGGCTTTGATCGGCGGTATTGGAATCGGCCAGATGGACCAGTTCACTGACAGCACCCTGATAGACCACTTCGCCACCCAGACGCCCCGCGTCAGGGCCCATGTCGATGATGTAATCGGCGGCACGCATGATTTCCTCATCGTGTTCCACCACCACCACCGTATTGCCCAAAGCCTGAAGCTGCCGGAGCACCTTGATGAGCAACTGGGTATCCCTTGAGTGCAACCCGATACTTGGCTCGTCCAGTATGTAAAGCGAGCCGACAAGACTGCTACCAAGGGAGGTTGCCAGGTTGATGCGCTGACTTTCTCCACCGGAAAGAGAAGAAGAAAGTCTGTTCAGCGTCAGATAGCCCAAACCGACATCCAGCAAAAACTGAGTACGGTTCTTTATTTCCAGCAAAAGACGTTTGGAAACGGCCTGATCGGTTTCATCCAGCTGTAAACTTTCAAAGAAATCACGCAGTTCATAAATGGAAAGGTCCACCAGTTCTGAAATGGACCTGCCACCGATCCTGACATACGATGCTTGTTTCTTCAAACGGGTGCCGCCACATTCGGGACAAGTCGTCTTGCCTCTGTAACGAGCCAGCATCACACGGTATTGTATTTTGTACTGGTTTTCTTCCAGCATCTTGAAAAATCGGTCCAGACCATGGAAATACGCATTACCGGTCCAGACCAGTTTCCTTTCTTCAGGTGTCAGCTGATACCAAGGCCTGAAAATAGGAAAATCAAACTGGTCGGCACAGCGAATGAGTTCGTCTTTCCACTCTCCCATCTTTTCACCGCGCCAGCAAAAAACGGCACCGTCGTAAATGGACAGAGACTTGTTGGGCACTACGAGATCCTCGTCGATACCGATCACCTTGCCAAAGCCTTCACATACAGGACAAGCACCTGCAGGCGAGTTGAAGCTGAACAGCTCGTCATTCGGTTCCTCGAATATCATTCCATCGGCTTCAAACTGCTTGGAAAAATTCTTGAGGATCTCCTCTTCCGGAGTGAACATACGTACGTAGCAATTATTCTGACCTTCGTAAAAAGCAGTTTCCACTGAATCGGAAATGCGGCTGTAAGTTTCCTTGCCGGCTTGCACAGCCATACGGTCAATAAGCAGGAACAAAGCATCCGTGGGACATTCCCGGAGAACATCGGATTCTGTAGGAGCATCGATGGCATTTCCTGAAGATATTAGGTCTTCAATGCGATAGGTAACGCCATTGGCTTCCAGCCGGTTGAAGCCTTGTTTCATCAGCATTTCCAGCTGATAGGAAAGTCCCCTGCCCTCGGGGACAATGACGGGGCAAAGGATGTAGAACCGGGTATCTTGCGGAAAACTCAGGATGTATTGAACAACATCCTCCACCTGATGCTTCTTGACCAAATCGCCGGAAACAGGAGAGAAGGTCTTACCTATGCGTGCAAAAAGCATCCGGAGATAATCGTAGATTTCCGTGGATGTACCTACCGTAGACCGGGGATTTCGGGTGTTGACTTTTTGTTCGATGGCTATGGCCGGCGGAATACCTTTGATGAAATCCACCTCAGGCTTGTCTATCCTTCCAAGAAATTGTCTGGCATAGGCGGATAAACTCTCCACATAGCGGCGCTGGCCTTCCGCATACAAAGTATCAAAAGCCAGAGAGGATTTTCCGGAACCCGAAAGTCCTGTGATTACCACCAATTTGTTTCTCGGGATGCTAACACTAACGTTCTTGAGGTTGTTGACCCGCGCACCCTGTATTTCTATAAATTTATCAGTCGACATCTTGGGATATAATAAACTACAAAAATACGATTTTTAGTACGAAAAAACTATCTTTGTCATCCAATATACATGCTTTCATAAACCCTATGTCGATCTTAAAAAAGTTTTGCCTTTTTCTGTCATTCACCATTTTCACCCTGAGCACGATAGCCCAAACGACTCCGAAACGCGAGTTTCGCGGCACCTGGATTCATACGGTCGGTCAAGGCAAATATGCAAAAATGTCTACGCAGGAAATGAAGGCGTACTTTATAAACCTGTTGGATGACCTTCAAAGACTAAAGATAAATGCCGTCCTTTTCCAGATACGGCCGGAAGCAGATGCATGGTACGCATCCCCCTATGAACCCTGGAGCCGCTACATCACTGGCGTACAAGGACGGAATCCGGGATGGGATCCTTTGGCTTTCATGGTCAAGGAATGCCACAAACGCAACATCGACCTGCACGCCTGGCTCAATCCCTACCGTGTCCGCACTTCTCCCAGAAAAGAGCTGGCGCCCGACCACATCTATTTCAAACATCCGGACTGGTTCATCAACTATGGCGATTACATCTGGTTCGACCCCGGGAATCCCGAATGCCGCGAATTTATCGAAACGGTAATCAAGGACATAGTGACCCGATATGACATCGACGCCATCCACATGGATGATTATTTCTATCCTTATCCCATCGTGGACAGCCAGTTCGACGATTCCAGATCCTTTAGGAAATACGGTCTGGATAAAGGATACACCATAGCACAAAAATCAGATTGGAGACGGGAAAATGTCAACAAGCTCATCGAAGAGGTACATGAACTGGTTCACAAGACCAAGCCCTGGGTTGAGTTTGGTGTGAGTCCTTTCGGCATATACCGGAATCAGAAACGCGACCCCAACGGCAGCAAAACAAATGGTCTGAGTAATTACGACGATCTCTACGCCGACGTCACCTATTGGCTGAAAATGGGGTGGGTGGATTACAACATACCCCAGTTGTACTGGGAAATCGGACACAGAGCTGCCGATTACCAGATTCTGATAGACTGGTGGTCCAAAAACAATTACGGAATCCCGCTTTATATCGGACAGGACATCATTCGAACCATCAGGCCCGACAGCCTGAAATTCAGCCAGCTGTACCGGAAAATGCTTATGGTCAGCGAATACCCAAAAGTGACGGGAAACTGTTTCTGGCCAGGATATGAATTGGAACGAAATGCCGGTGGCATTGCGGACAGCCTCACGAATGTCTATCACAAGTACCCGGCCATTCTACCGGCCAACAACCGCTACGACCAGACTCCACCCAAAAGTGTCACCAATCTGGTTTATTCCAAGGATAAGGACAACCGTCTGCGGCTTTCATGGACCGCTCCCACCGCCAGGACTGAAATGGACAAGGCTGCCTATTACGTGGTTTACCGATTTAATTCACAAGGAGATATCAATCTGGAAGACCCCAGCAAAATTGTATCCATCACCCGCAGCAACGAATACAGGATCCCAAGAAAGCCTATATCCAGAAAGGTTTATGTCGTAACGGCTTTTGACCGCTGCCACAACGAAAGCCGCGGAGAATTGATCGTTGTGCCCAATTGATCATTCCCTCGGTTTTTGCCGCAAGTTCCGGAAATAGGTATCCAACACGAGCAAAACCAGCACAAGAAATGCGATGTAAAAAAAGAAACCGAACATGCCTCCTGCTTCGGGCGAAAAACGGACATCGGGAGCAGGCATGGTGATTTTTACCGCCAAATATCTATGAATCAGCAGAATGGTTCCAACAACCATAACCAGAGACACGGATGAGATCAGACCCAGAATCCTTATCTGAGCCCGTTTTCTCTGTTTTTTAGCTTCCAGCAGGATGCCTTTCATCAAACGGTCCTCGAAACCATAGGGTAAATCTCCCCGCTTTCCGGTATTGAGTATTTTTTTAAGTGCTTTATCTTGATCCATATCCTTTACTGTTAACCAGTGAACATATCTTTTTTCGTACCCGGTACAATTTTACCTTGATGTTGTCCGGTTTCAGTTGTAAAATGGAAGAAATCTCGCTGACGGATCTTTCTTCCGTGTAATAGAGCGTCAGCAAGGCCTTGTCCTCAACATCCAGAAGCTCTATGGCCTTTTCCATCTGTTGCATCAAATCTTCATCTTCATTGCCAAGGATTGCATCAACCGCCTCATCGGACATATTGCAGATGAGGTTTTCATCCAGAAGGGGAAATTCATACTTCTTTTTCCTGGTGGCAGATATAGCGGTATTGTAGGCTATTCTGTACAACCAGGTGGAAAAACTGCTGTCTCCTTTATAAGTTCCAAGCTTTCTGAACGCCTTCAGAAAGGTATCCTGTGTCAGTTCCTCCGCATCTTCCCTGCAAGGTACAATACGGTATATCATGGAATGGATGGGACGGCTGTACCGTGCGAGTATGGAGGAAAACAATGCTGTTTCCCCGTCCAGTATACGCCTGATATAGTCCATTTCATTCTGTGATTCCATAGCTGACCTTTAGACGCTTGACAACGCTATTGGTTACACCCGGAACAAAAATTTGCAGAAAAAATATTTTTTTCGATCAAGAATGTAACTTATTTCTTTTGGCAGCGTCATACATTGCAAAGAACAGAATTATTCACTTTAAAACAATACATTATGATGGATTTTATTATGGTTCCGCTTATTGTCGGAATTGTCACATTGGGTATCTACAAACTGTTTGAGTTGTTCGCACGCAGAAAAGAGCGTCTGGCTATGATCGAAAAACTAGGTGATAAGCTGGATGCATCGATGGTCGAAGGCAAGCTGGCCTTTGCTACAAATTCGTTAGGAAAAAATCCTTTTGGGACACTAAAGGTTGCCTGCCTGTTATTAGGTATCGGCCTTGGATTGCTGGTCGGTTTTTTCATCACACTTAACACCATCGGTGTCTATTCGGAATTTGAAGGGAACTGGAATCACAATGAAACGTCAAGCATCATCTACGGTGCGTCCGTATTGCTTTTCGGTGGTCTTGGACTGTTAACCGCTTTTATTCTTGAAATGAAAAACATCAAAAAATCGGAAAAATAGACATGAAGACAAAAATAGCAATAATGGCCGCATTTGTTTTGCTGACCTCATCCTGCGTTCTGAGGGTTCGCCCGGATCAGGACATGAATATCAAGGAAAGTGCAAACCGTTATTCCTTTGCCCAATCCTATAAGGTCTCCGACCCGGCAAACCTCAGGTTATCAACTTCCGGTGGAAACATCAGTGTGACCGGATACGAAGGAAATCAGATAGAAGTGTCCTTTGTCGTGAAAAAATACGGTAAAGTCTTGGACATAAGCCTGGATGAACTCAAAAAGGTAGCTGAAGTGGAAATCATCAACAACCAATCCACCCTTGAAATCAATGTCCGCAAGATCCTCAAGAGAAATCTGAGCGTAGGGTTTGATGTGAAGACGCCGGTCAAGACAACCTCAATCCTGAATACCAGCGGCGGAAACGTTTCATTGGTAAACCTCGCCAACAATCAGGAAGCCTACACCAGCGGCGGAAATCTCGACATCAGAGACATCACCGGCAAAGTGAAGGCCGAAACTTCAGGAGGCAATGTTTCTGTTGAACGTTCTACAGGAGATGTGGAGGCATCCACCTCAGGTGGCAATATTTCACTGGACAGCCTGAAAGGCAACATCCTGACATCCACTTCAGGCGGAAATATTCATGCATCCAGCATTGAAGGCACTCTGGATGCCGGCACATCGGGTGGTTCCATCCATCTGGACGCCATTTCCGGTTCCATCAAGGCCTACACCAGCGGCGGCAGCATCTCAGCCAACGTAACGAAGCTGACCGGAAGCCTAAACCTTGAAACTTCGGGTGGAAACATCGACTGCATCATACCTCAGGGACTTGGTCTGGATCTGAATCTATCGGCAAACTATATTGACACCCCTTTGACCAATTTTACCGGCAAAGCCAAAAAGGATGAAATCCAGGGGCAAATGAATGGTGGAGGTATACCTGTAAGCCTTTCAACGTCGGGAGGAAACATTCATCTGAACTACAAATAGAGGTAGCAGAAATTCATTTTCTCTATTTAAAATAAGCCCCAAAAGCTGGACAAAAACTTTTGGGGCTTATTTCATTTACACTTAATCTCTATCGTCTGCGCCCTCAAGTTTCCCACCAGCACTCTCAAAACAATTTTTCCTTTTTGCCTGCTGCTCCTGACAATACCCAGGCACTTTCCGTTGAACAGCCTTCGCTGGGGATTCTTGAGCGAAACATGTTCGTTGGGATCGCCATTGTCGGTACCTGCCAGACTGCCAAGGCCCGATATGGAGAATATCGCCACTTGATTGGTCAGAGGCAGCACAGTCCCATCCGCGTCCAGCAATTCCACCGTCACAAAAGCAAGATCCTTGCCGTCGGCCTTGATTTTCTTCCGATCGGCAGTCAGTCGAATGCTGGTTGCTTTTCCTGCAGTCTTGATTTCCCGGGTCAGCACTTCTTTCCCATTCTTACGGGAAACCGCTTTCAGGGTGCCGGGTTCAAAAGGTACCCGCCAGAACACATGCAGCTCATCGCCTTTTTTGCTACGCTTGCCCAGCGATTTGCCATTCAGATACAGCTCCACCTCATCAGCATGGTTGTAGTAAGCCCAGATATCGACCACCTGACCTTTTTTCCAGTTCCAGTGTGGAAACAAATGGAGCACATCCTTGTCCGTCCATTCACTCTGATACATGTAATAGACATCTTTGGGAAAACCAGCCAAGTCGACAATTCCGAAAAAAGAACTGCGGGAAGGCCACCAATAAGGGGTCGGCTCACCCAGATAGTCAAAGCCTGTCCAGATGTATTGCCCGGCTATATGGCCGTATTTCTTCACGATTTTCCAGGTCTCTTCGTGAGTAGTACCCCAGGGTACGTGGCTGTTGTCGTAAGCGGAACACTGCTGCAGGGGATTGGAGAAAGGCTTGTCCCATCTTTCAGGCCAGATATTCATGCTGTCAGAAGGCATCAGATAAAACCCTCGGGTCTGAATGGCCGATACAGACTCCGTCACAATAAAAGGCTTGGTCGGAAATCGACGGGTGACTCCGGCAAATTCAGCCTGGTGATAATTGAAACCGATAAGATCCAGGGCACCCGATTGGAACAAAGGATTAAAGGCACCCGGTTCGTTGCAGGCAGCGGTTACAGGACGGGTCGGATCATTGGTTCTGACGATTTCCGCCAGACGTCGGGTCAGTAAGGCTCTCTTGTTGATTTTCCCCGACCTGTAGTCTTCAGGATTGATTTTTTTTCCGGCATTGAGCAAAACATTTGCATCTTTCAGATCCAGTTGATCCGTCTTGCTGTCCGCCCATTGTTCCGGTACTTCATTGCCAATACTCCACATAAAAACGGAAGGATGGTTGCGGTCGCGCAGCACCAAATCCGTCAAATCCCGCTCGTACCATTTGGGAAAATCCGAAGAATAATCGTATGTTGTTTTGCGTTTTTCCCACATGTCAAAAGCCTCATCCATCACTATAAAGCCCATCTTATCGCAAAGATTGAGCAACTCTGGTGCAGGCGGATTGTGGGAACAACGAATGCCGTTGCAACCCATATCCTTGAGTATCTGCAACTGGCGTTCAATGGCTCGGGTATTGACGGCCGTACCCAAAGCACCCAAATCATGATGATTGCAAACGCCGTTTATCTTCACCGATTTTCCATTCAGAATAAAACCTTTATGGACATCAAAAGTGAAAGAACGAATGCCTACCGGGGTTTCGTACTCATCCACCTGTTTGCCGTCCACATACAGCCCGGTCACCATCTTGTACATATACGGAGTGTCCGGATTCCAGAGCTCGGGATCGTCCAGATTCATTTGCTGGGTTATTTTACCGGAAGATACCGCTTTCAGTTCAAGTGTACCTTCCGCTTTGGCAACCTTATCGCCATCGCCATCAAGCAAAACTTGGCGGACTTCCACCATTTGAGATTTTTTGGTGGTATTTTTTATGGTGGTCTGAATGGAAACCTGTGCCTCCTCTTTACCAACTTTAGGAGTGGTCACGTAGGTACCCCATAAATCCACATGTACGGGATTCGTGAAAGTCAGCCATACATTGCGGTAAATGCCCGAGCCTGAATACCAGCGGGAATTGGGCTGCTGCGTATTGTCGACTCTGACAGCCAGGACATTCTTGCTTCCAAACCGGATATACGGCGTCAGGTCGTAACGGAAAGATATGTAGCCATTCGGCCTCTTTCCGAGGTATTTTCCGTTAATCCACACCTCACTGTTCCTGTAGACACCGTCAAAATCAATATACACACATTTTCCCGCATTATCTTCATTCACCGTAAAAGTCTTGCGATACCAGCCAAGACCTCCGGGCAAAGCACCTCCACCGGGAGTTGCCGGATTTTCTTCGGCAAAATCGGCCTCGATGCTCCAATCATGAGGCAGATCCAGCGTCCTCCATGTACTATCCGCATAATCTGGAGCTGAAGCAACAATGGAATCACTTAAATTGAATTTCCAGTTTTCTGTAAAATCCTGGACATCCCGCAACTTCCCTGCCGAACAGGAACTTAAGAGAACAGCTAAAACAAGGGGGAATCTCAGTTTTTTCATCTTGGTGAGTTTCTTAAGAATTAAAAATCAGATAAGGTCACCTGCAAATTTAATCATTCCATGCATTAATCATCACCGGACAAATTCTAATTCATAGAAAAAAGGCAGGAGAGCATCGTTGAAAATACCGAACAATATTCCATCTAGTTTTGTTCTGGTAAAGGCCATTTAAGCTATCACGTTATCGTTTGAGGCTCTAAGCCTTGACTACATCTACATTTTTATAGAATATGAATTATCCGGAAAAGGAAAACACTGCAAATAACCAGTTCTTCTCCCCATGGGACGGGAAGGATCTGGTCAACCTGTGCCTGCTTATCAAGATAAAGGGTTATTGTTTTTCCAGTCAGATTTCAAGTGAATCCTGGGATATTTTTCAAGAAAATCCGGAAAAAGTATCCGAGAACCTGTTGAAGGGAGCTGTCAATGCTTTTAACGACAAGACAGATTCCGTACTTGATCCATCCAACGGAGAATATGTACCCGTATCGGTTCTTGCCAAAAAATTCAGAAAAATAGGAAAGGGTTCGGTCGTTGTTGCAGAAGAGCATTTTGGTGAAGGCCCTTCCATCAGGCAAGCTCCCATGGAAGCAAGAATCATGAACGTCAGGGCTGTTCTGGCCAAATCCTTTGCTTCCACCCATGAAACAGACCTCAGGAAACAAGGTATCCTAACGCTTACTTTCAAACGGAAACATGATTACGACAGAATACGGGAAGACGACCACATCAGCATCTTCGGACTGGAATGTTTATCACCAGAAGAGCCTCTCACGGTCAAACTGGGACACCGTGACGGTACCAGCGAACATTTTGAGGTCAGCCATAGCTACAACCAAGAGCAAATTGAGGGGTTTAAGGCAAAAGAAGGAACAAACATTCAATGAGCATCCGCAAGAACATCCAAAAAAAGCTACATTTGCAAAAAAAACATTTGCAAGACAACACCATGCACTACATTTTTGCCCTGATAGCCATCCTCCTGTTGCTTGGCATGACCTATGTTCTGATCAGAGGCTGGCAGATGCTGCCGGCAGGCAGTACAAGAATCCTTTTTGCCATTATTTACGAAGGCTTGGTTGCTCTGCTCCTCGCCGGATTGTTTTTTGAGAAATCCATGCCTCTCGGATTGGCCAAAGTCATCACCTTTACCGGCTATACCTTTCTGCTTGTGGCTATATACATGTTCTTTTCCTTTTTTCTGGTCGACATCATCCGCCTTGCCAACAGATTTTTTCACTTTGCTCCTGCAGGTATGCAAGTCTTCAGGTTCTGGGTCATGTCGGTAAGTTTCATCGTCATTGTAATTACACTCCTAATCGGCAACTACAAGTTCAACCATCCTGAAATCGTGAAACTGAACCTTACGGTAGACCGCCCCCTGAAAAACAAGGAAGTCAGGATCGTGGCGGCCAGCGACATTCACCTTGGTAATTCCATTGACATAGAAATGCTCAGGAAATATGTACAGCTTATCAATGCGCAACAACCGGACATCGTCCTGCTGGTGGGTGACATCACGGACCGAGCAGCCAGTCCACTCTCCGAACAGAACATGAAAACGGAATTGGAGTCCATTCATGCGCCCCTGGGGGTATACGCCATACGCGGCAATCACGAATATTACTCCGGTGCACCTCAGGAAATCGCAGGCTATCTGCAATCTTCAGGCATCCATGTCCTGATCGATTCAGCCTATCTGGTAAACAACAGTTTTTACATCATAGGCCGCGACGACAGAACCAATCCTAACCGGAAACCGCTTGCTGAAATCGTAAAAGGTCTGGATCCGGATATCCCTAAAATCCTGTTGGACCACCAACCTTACCATCTGGAGGTTGCCGAGCAAAACGGCATAGACCTGCAGGTATCAGGCCATACGCACAATGGACAGTTTTTCCCCGGGTCCCTGATGGTAAAACAACTCTTCGAGCTTGCCCACGGATACCTCAAGAAAGGGAAAACGCATTACTATGTTTCTTCAGGACTCGGAATATGGGGCCCTCAGTATCGCATCGGATCCCAATCGGAATTGGTGGACATCAAACTAAACTATTGATTTTCCTGAGTCCAGACATTGGAAAAGTATCGCTTAAAAATGGCTGTTGCCTTTTCAACCTGAGCCTTTGTATTTTCTTTGACCCCGGTCAACGGATAAGGTTGATTCAGCACTTCGTACTTATGGATGCCATAAGTGTGGTAAGGAAGTATTTCCACGCGGTCTATATTGTCGTAATGCCTGAAATGCTCTCCAAAAGCGCGGAGGTCTTCTTCAAAATCGGAATAGCCAGGCACCAGCACATAGCGTAGACGCATGGGAATGCTCTTTTCCTGCAACCATGCGGCCGTCATGAGGGTGTGACGGTTGGAATGGCCAGTCAGAACACGGTGACGTTCGGGATGGATTTCCTTGACATCCAACAAAGCCATGTCAACGTATTGGTAAAGCGATTTTGTAGCTTCGTTGAAAATGCTGCCGTTGGTATCCAGGCAAACATGAATGCCCTCACTTTTCAAAAGCTTGCACAGCGGCAACAGGTCTTCGGCTTGCAAGGTCGGTTCACCTCCACTGAAAGTGACGCCTCCTCTTTTACCGAAAAAAGGTTTTTGGTTCAAGGCCATCCGTACAATTTCTTCATCCCTTGTGAGCAGACCTCCGGTTAAAGGTATGGTATCGGGATTGGCACAGTACAGACAACGAAACCGGCACCCCTGAAGAAACACGACAAGCCGGAGTCCCGGCCCGTCGTAAGTTCCCAAAGATTCGTAAGAATGTACCCTTAACATAGGGTTTAACACATTTTTTCGTGAAAACTTCTGGAAATCAGTTCCAATTGATGTTCCTTGCTCAATTGGACAAAGTGCACGGCATAACCGGAAATCCGGACAGTCAGCTGCTGATAGTTCTCGGGATGGGCCATGGCATCAAGGAGCAATTCCCGGTTCATTACATTTACGTTCAGGTGATGGGCACCCTTGGCAAAGTATCCATCCAGAATGGATACCAGATTTTCAACCTTTTCTTGATCATTGGATCCCAATGTTTGAGGAACAATGGAAAAAGTATTGCTGACCCCATCCTGCGCATCTTCGTAATCAATTTTTGCAACAGAGCTCAAGGATGCAATTGCACCCATCCCGTCACGTCCATGCATCGGATTGGCACCCGGGGCAAAAGCCACGCCCTTTTCGCGTCCGTCAGGAGTAGCACCGGTTTTCTTGCCGTACATAACATTGGACGTAATGGTCAGGATGGAAAGCGTAGGCTCTGCGTTCTTGTAGATAGGAAGCTCAGACAACATGCCGCTGAACAGATGAGTCAAATCTCTCGCAATCGTATCGACTCTGTCGTCATCGTTCCCATAGCAAGGGAAGTCTCCTTCGATGTCAAAGCCGACCGTCAGTCCCTGATCGTTTCTTCTGGGTTTCACTTTCGCATACTTGATGGCAGAGAGAGAATCCGCAGCCACGGAAAGGCCGGCAGCGCCGTAAGCCAGGTTGATGGATGGATTGGTATCGATGAACGCCATCTGGGACTTTTCATAATTGTACTTGTCGTGCATGTAATGAATGATGTTCATGGCTTCGTTGTAAACGCGGGCCACTTGCTTGAGAACCTTCTTATAATTAGCAACAACCTCTTCAAAGTCAAGCACTTCACCTTTAAGGGGAGGAATACCTTCCACCATCAACGAACCAGTGTTCTCACATCGTCCTTCATTGAGGGCAAGCAACAAGGCCTTGGCCAGATTGGTGCGGGCACCAAAAAACTGAATTTGCTTGCCGATGGCCTGATAGGAAACACAGCAGGCAATCCCATAGTCGTCGTTCTTACGGACGGCACGCATCACATCATCGTTTTCATACTGGATGGAAGAAGTGTCTATGGATACTTTGGCACAAAATTCCTTGAAACCGTCGGGAAGATTCTTTGACCAAAGCACCGTAAGGTTGGGCTCAGGAGAAGAGCCCAGATTATACAGCGTCTGGAGAAAACGGAACGAAGTCTTGGTCACCTTATGCTTTCCATCATTGAAACTGCCACCCAGGGATTCCGTTACCCAGGTTGGGTCTCCGGCAAAAATATCGTTGTAAGAAGCCATGCGAAGGTGACGAACCATACGAAGCTTGATGACAAACTGATCGATCAGCTCCTGGGCAAAAGTTTCATCAATAAGTCCATGCTTCAGATCGTGTTCTATGTATATGTCCAGAAACGATGAGACGTTTCCCAGAGACATAGCGGCTCCGTCCTGTTCCTTAACAGCTGCCAGGTAAGCCATATAAACCCACTGAACAGCTTCCTGGGCTGAACAGGCAGGGCGGGAAAGATCCAATCCGTAATACTCGCCAAGAATTTTTATCTCTTTCAAAGCCTTGATCTGCTCCCTGACTTCTTCCCGCAAACGAATACGTTCGTCTGTCATAGGTCCCAGCAAACTGTGGTAGTCGGCTTCCTTGGCTTCAATCAAGCGGTCGATGCCATACAAAGCCAACCTTCTGTAATCGCCAATCACCCGGCCACGGGCATAGTTATCGGGAAGACCGGTCAAAAAACCCAATGTACGGAAATGTCTGATTTCTTCCGTATATACGTCAAAAACGCCGTCATTATGGGTTTTTCTATAGTGTGGATAAATATCCTTAACCCTGTTATCAACTTCAATTCCGTTTTCTCTACAAGCCTTTATCACCACATTGATACCTCCTGTCGGCTTGATGGCCCGTCGTAACAGCTCGTCTGTCTGCAAACCGACAATCAGTTCCGACTCTTTTTCAATATAACCGGCCTTGTGAGAAGTAATGGTGGATATGGTACTGTTGTCTATGGATCGGACGCCATTGTTTTCACGTTCTTCCTGAATCGCTTCGAGACAAATGTTCCAGACATGTTTGGTTCTCTCGGTTGGTCCAACCAGAAAAGAGGAATCACCATCATAAGGCGTAATATTGTTCTGAATAAAATCCCTAAGATTGATTTCCTGATTCCAAAGACCTTCCTTAAAATTCATTTCCGACATAATTATTTCGTTTGATTTATAGATAGTTACAGCCAATTTTATCCTTATAGGACCGAAAAGAACAGGGCTAAAATTTTGAGGCTGCAAAGGTAGGGTTTATGCATGAATAATAAAAATAGCCCCTGCATGAAAATCATACAGGGGCCAATGCTTATTTGTCTTGATATTGCTCTTTCTTGTTCTTGTAATACTCTTGCAAGACATAAAATGCTTTCTTGCGAATACCTCTCTCGGAAATGACCCCTTTCCTGTTGAAGAAGTCCTGAATACCGGTCAGTTGACGTCTGGCAGACCGAAAGTCCATCAAAATCCACGGAGAAGTTCCGGCAAAGCCGTCCTGTCTGTCGTACATCTTAAGAGTTTCCTGATACAGGTATTCCTGATACTCTTCTGTCCATTTTTCGGTCTTCTCCCCATGTTTTCCTTGAAGTGCACAGCCTCCGAATTCACTGATAAAGAATGGTTTGTCATAAGGAATATTCCACTGACGCGTTTTACAATCTTCAATAGACCCGTTGTACCAGCCCAGATAGCTGTTGAAGCTAACGATGTCCACATATTTGTTCATGTTGTCGCTGACGTTGCTGACATTATCCTTGGTTCCGGTCACTTCCATGGCCATACTCAGCAGGCGGGTGTTGTCCTTGGTCTTGACCTGTTGGGCCATTCTGCCCAGAAAGTTGTCCCTGGCGTCACTGTGGGGCGTCTCGTTGGCCACAGACCAAACCACGATACCGCAACGGTTTTTATCCCGGTCCATCATATCGTTGAGCTGATTGGAAGCATTGGCAAAAGTGGCTGGATTCTCCCATTGGATGGTCCAGTAGACGGGGGTTTCCGACCAAACCATCAGTCCCATTTCTTCGGCAGCACGCACCATAAATTCATTGTGCGGATAATGTGCCAGACGCACGAAGTTGCAACCGAGTTCCTTAGCCCAGCCAAGCAGAATCATTGATTCCTCCTTTGTATATATTCTACCCTGACGGAAAGGAGCTTCTTCATGGATGGATATACCGCGAAAAAAGGTCGGCTTTCCATTCAGCAAGATTTGCTTGCCCTTGGTCTCTATCTGACGGAAACCAATCTTATCGTTAAGAACCTCTTCACCGTTACGGATGACCACATTGTACAATTTTGGAGAATCCGGGCTCCAGAGTTTGGGTTTGGCATTGAGGCTGAATGTCACTTTTCCGTCTGCACCTGTCACAAGCTCTTTCCTGACCTTGAGTTCAGGAATTTCCACAGAGACATTCACTCCGGCTTTAGGCTTGTTCAACTGAACATAGCCTTCAATCTTATTGTATGCACCTTTGGGTAGTTGTACCAGGTAGTCATCGACAGAGGTTTCAGGAACTTCCACCAAAAGGACATCTCGCGTAATGCCACCATAATTCCACCAGTCAAAGTTGACGGTCGGGACGTTTTCCGCACGACGCTCGTTGTTTACACGCAGAATAACAAAATTGTTGCCGGTTTTCAGCTTGTCGGTAATGTCAAAACTGAACGGAGTAAAGCCGCCTTCATGCATACCCAAAGGTTCGCCGTTCAAATAGACATTGGCTAAGTAGTTGACTGCTCCGAAATACAGATATACCCTATTCCCGGGTTTGGGAGTATAGGAAAAGTCCTTTTTATACCAGACGCTGCCTTCGTAAAAAAAGAGACGGTCATCCTGGGTATTCCAGTCTCCGGGTATTTTCATGAGCGGAGCCGTGTCAAAATTGTATTCTACAAGATCCGCTTTCGGAGTGGGTTTCTGATTCTTGAAAAAGCCATTCGGATTGACCTTGAGGCGATAATCGTAATAACCATTGTCGAAAGGATCTACAATGTAGTTCCACGACCCGTTGAGGGTCTGCACATGTCTGGAGTAGACATTTTGCAGGGTTGTTCCAGCTTGAGCCACAAGGCTAAGAAGCAAGAAGCCAAGAAGTAATTTGATTTTTTTCATTTGTGATTGGTATTGTTTGGTTTGTTCAGGTACAAAAATACATATAACTTTGAAAGTTCAGCCATTTTCGTCATCTTTGTCAAACCCTGAAACACCTCCGAATACTGTCACATCTAAAATCATTTTACGAGACGAATTCCTTTTTCTTCAAGTAAGATAAGTCTTTTTTTGTACAGGTCTCCGACTGCTTTCTTGAAGGTTTTCTTGCTGATGCCGAACTGGTTGTAGATATCATCGGCAGGGCTTTTGTCTGTAAATGGAAGAAAACCTTCCGCTTCCTTGAGGAGTTCATGGAGTTTTACCGAAAAATCGTCTATTTTCTCAAAACCAGGTTTCTGGAGCATCAGGTCTATCTTGTCGTCCTCCCGGACTTGCTTGACAAAACCGGTGAGCTTCTGACCAATCTCGATAGGCTGAAAAACCTCGTTCTGATAGAGCATACCACCGTATTGCTGGTTAACAATGGCCTTCCAACCCAAATCTGTTTTTTGTAAATCATCAACTCCACCTCCTGGCCGGCTTCGAGTTCGGCACGACTTTCGTCGATAAATTTTTCCAGTTTGGCAGAAGCGGTGATGCGTTTGCTCTCAAAATCGACATAAACAAACACCGGATACCGTCCACCCTCACGCATCTTGGCATGCTGTTCGCGAAAAGGAACCAAAAGTTGCTTCATCAGTCCCCAGTCCAAGAAAGCCCCGACCTCATTGACCGCTTCCACCTCCAGACAAGCGAACTCACCCACCATAGCGTAAGGTTTCACTGTCGTGGCAATGAGCCGGTCTTCGGAATCTGTATAGATAAAGACGGAAAGGGTATCTCCTATCTCGCAGTTTTCTGGCACATACCGGGTAGGCAGCAAGATTTCACCATCACTTCCTCCATCCAGATAGACACCGAAATCGACGGTTTTCACCACTTTGAGGGGATTCATTTTACCAAGTATGGCCATAGTTGTATCGTTTTTGTTGTATGCCGAAATAAATAAAAGGCCACCGAATTCAGCCAGAAAATATCCGGACCGGATTCGGTGGCTATTTGTTTTGTTAAAAAGCGGATTATCTTAATTTTGCTTCCACCCATTTACGGGCGTTCACAAAAGCTTCCATCCACGGAGTCACCTGATCGCTGTTCTTGCGGTCTCTGGGATATTCGGCCCATTGCCATGGGAAAATAGCCCTTTCCAGGTGAGGCATCATGGCCAGATGACGACCATCGGCCGAACAAATACCGGCGGTCGAATAATCGGAGCCGTTCGGATTGGCCGGATAGGCATCGTAATTGTATTTGGCGATGATGTTGTATTTTTCTTCTGCATAAGGCAGACTGAATTTTCCTTCTCCGTGTGCCACCCAGACGCCCAGCTTGCTTCCGCTCAGGGAACCGAACATCACAGAATTGTTCCGGGGAATATTCAGGGAAATGAACTCGGATTCAAACTTGTGCGAATCGTTGTGCAACATTTTGGGTTTCTGTTCGTGATCCGGATTGATCAGGCCCAGTTCCACCATACACTGGCAACCGTTGCAGATACCAAGGCTGAGTGTATCCTGACGTGCATAGAATTTATCCAGAGCTTTGCGGGCTGTCTCGTTGAACATGAAACCGCCGGCCCATCCTTTGGCTGAACCAAGTACGTCGGAGTTGGAGAAACCGCCGACAAAAACGATCATATTCACGTCTTCCAGCGTTTCACGGCCGGACATGAGATCGGTCATGTGTACATCCTTCACGTCAAAGCCTGCCAGATAGAGACTGTAGGCCATTTCACGGTCACCGTTCACACCCTTCTCGCGGATGATAGCTGCGCGTACACCGGTACGTTCACGACGGTCCGGAGAAATGCCGTATTTGGACAGTTTACCGTTAAAATCCTTGGCAAAAGCGTATTCAAGAGGCTGTTCCTTGTAGTTTTCGAAACGGGCCTTTGCACAAGCAACTCCACTTTGTTTACGGTCAAGCAGGTAGGAAGATTCATACCATACGTCACGCAAATGGTCAACACCAAAAAGATATTCAACACCGTCCTTGTCCACCAGAATTTGCCTTTCTTCTGCGGGAACAGCGATCCTGGCACAACCGATACCGTTCTCCTTAAGATATTTTTCAACCTTCTGAGGTTCGCGGGCCTGAATCAGCACACCTGGATTTTCGGCGAAGAGAATCTTGATGATGTCTTTTTCAGGAATTTCGTCCAGATTGACTTCCAGACCTCCTTCCACGTTGGAAAAACACATTTCCAGAAGAGCGGTGATCATACCTCCGGCGGAAATGTCATGACCTGCCACAATCCATCCTTGTTCAATAAAGTACTGGATGGCATTGAAGGCTTCAAGAAAATATTCGGTTTTTGTAACGGTAGGGACTTCATCGCCCAGCTTGCCGAGTGACTGGGCAAAGGCAGAGCCACCAAGTTTCAGGGAATCAAAGGAAAAGTCCACGTGATACAACGGATATTCGGGATTGTTGACCAACACGGGAGTCAGCACTTTTTTCACATCGGTGACTTCAGCACCAGCCGAAACAATGACGGTACCAGGAGCAAAAACCTTTTTGTCCCCATATTTCTGAGTCATGGAAAGGGAATCCTTACCGGTCGGGATGTTGATGCCGAGTGCGATGGCAAAATCGCTGGCAGCCTGTACGGCCTTATAAAGACGTGCGTCTTCTCCGGGATTTTTACAGGGCCACATCCAGTTGGCGGAAAGGGATACTCCCTCAATCCGGTCCAAAAGCGGAGCCCAGACAATGTTGGTCAGGGATTCGGCTATGGCCAGCACGGAACCAGCAGCGGGATCGACCAGCGCAGCCTGGGGAGCATGACCGATGGATGTTGCGATACCGGCTTTCCCACGGTAGTCAAGAGCAACAACACCAAGGTCTGCAAGTGGCAGCTGAATTTCACCCACACATTGCTGACGGGCCACTTTTCCGGTTACGGAACGGTCCACCTTATTTGTCAACCAATCCTTGCAGGCTACCGCTTCCAGTTGGAGCACGGTTTCCAGATATTCGTCCAGCCGGGCGGCTTCGTATGTAACAGGTTCATACTTTTCTTCAACAGTATTGTCGGTAATCACCGTACGTGGGGGATTACCTATCATGTCTTCCAACAGCAGGTCGATGGGACGTTGTCCGTCTTTCTGTTCAAAGACAAATTGTCCGTCACCGGTGGTTTCTCCGACCACATACATCGGAGAACGTTCACGGTCTGCTACACGTTTGATAAAATCAATATCTTCTTCATTGACCAAAAGTCCCATACGTTCCTGGCTCTCGTTACCGATGATTTCCTTGGCGGAAAGGGTCGGGTCACCGATGGGCAATTGACTCATGTCTATTTTTCCGCCGGTAGATTCCACCAGTTCGGAAAGGCAGTTCAAATGACCGCCAGCACCGTGGTCGTGAATGGATACGACCGGATTATGATCCAGTTCTGCCAAGGCACGGATAACGTTGGCCGCACGTTTCTGCATTTCTGGGTTGGCACGCTGAACGGCGTTCAGTTCGATACCAGAGGCATATTGACCTGTATCAACAGAAGATACGGCACCTCCACCCATACCGATGCGGTAATTGTCACCACCAAGCAAGACGACTTTCTGTCCAACCTGTGCTTCCCCTTTGAGCGCATCGGCTTTCTTTCCGAAACCAACGCCACCGGCGAGCATGATCACCTTGTCGTAAGCAAAATTCTTGGCGTTTTCTGCATGTTCAAAGGTCAGCAAGGAGCCACAGATAAGCGGCTGACCGAACTTGTTTCCGAAATCACTGGCGCCGTTGGATGCCTTGATCAGAATCTCCTCGGGTGTTTGATACAACCATGGACGTTCAGGCATATCTTGTTCCCATTCGCGATCGGCTTCCGTACGCGGATAGGATGTCATGTAAACGGCGGTTCCCGCAATAGGCAGGGAAGCCTTGCCTCCACCCAGACGGTCGCGGATTTCACCACCAGTACCGGTAGCGGCACCGTTAAAAGGTTCAACCGTTGTAGGAAAATTGTGTGTTTCGGCTTTCAGGGAAATCACAGATTTTAAAAATCCTTGATTTCAAAGAAATCGGGTTTATCGGCGGTAGCCGGAGCAAACTGTTCGATAACGGGACCTTCGTTGAAGGCCACATTGTCTTTATAGGCTGAAACCAACCTGTTCGGGTTGATTTTGGAAGTTTTCTTGATCAGTTGAAACAGGGAAGACTCTTTTTCTTCGCCGTCTATAACATAAACACCACCGAAAATCTTATGACGGCAGTGTTCCGAATTCACTTGAGAGAAACCGAACACTTCGCTGTCGGTAAGCTTGCGTCCGATTTTTTTGGAAACGCTGTTCAGGTATTCGATTTCCTGATCGTTCAGCGCCAAACCTTCTTTCTGGTTGTAGGCGGCAATGTCGTCAATGGAAATAATGGATTCCGGTTGTTTGGAAATGGTGAAGATTTCCTGATCAAGACCCTTATAGATACGTTGCAGCATCTTGTCGTGTTCTGCATCCTCCGTTGCTACAGGAAAAAATTCTTCCATACGGGCTATCCCTTCCAAACCAAGATTGACAGTAATATCAACGGCATTGGTACTCCAGGGAGTTATCATTTCACGACGTGGCCCTACAAAGACACCACGGATGCTTTCCTCATTGATAGGTGTTGCTTCAAGAAGCCACTGCATCTTTTGAAGATCTGTCGGGGAAAAAGCACGAGCAACTTGCACCGCAATCACGCTTTTAGCCTGAGTTTGAAAGAATTGTATCATAGCTATTTCGGGTTTTCTAATAAGCTGCAAAGATAGCAAAAAAATATGCAAACAGCTTACGAAACCTGCTGCTTTTGGCAGGTTCCATCTTAATAAAAAAAGACATCCCTAACTTAGATTCAAACAACATCTCCTGGCAAAAATCCCTGAATTTGTACATTTCGGGATGCTTTTTCATCGGATTCATTAGGTTTTCAACCAAAAATATAGTAGTATTGCATTTAGAATATTTAAAAATCAAGCGCCTAAATATGAAGAGTTTATCTATTCCATTTTTGCCAAAACTCAACGACATCCCCATCAGCCAGGCTTCCGATTTTCTGGATGAAAATGGAACACGATTTTCCGTGGAAGAAGTAAACTGGCCGGAACAATTTGGATACAAACCCCTCACAACCGTTTGCATAGGTTACAGTCATTCAGCCATTTTCATTTTATTCCAGGTTCACGGAAACTGCCTCCGGGCCGCCTGCACCAAGGACAATCAGGATGTTTACAAAGACAGTTGCGTCGAATTTTTCGTCAAACAGGAAAACTGCGACATCTATTATAATTTTGAATTCAACTGCATTGGCATCTGCAAAGTCGGCAGACACATCAAGGACAGAAGTCATGCGACAGATCTGAGTCTGGAGCAACTGCAAAAAATTGAGCGATGGTCAAGCCTGGGATCCAGGTCATTCAACGAGATGAGCGGTATATTTTCCTGGGAACTCTGCGTCAGCATACCTTTCGAACTCATAGACATCGAACCTGGGATATTACCGGAAAAACTACTGGGGAATTTTTACAAATGTGCCGATGCAACCGAACAGCCGCATTATGTTTCCTGGAATCCGATCAAGACGGAAAAACCAGACTTCCACAGACCCGATTTTTTTGGAGAACTGGCCTTTATCGGATAAAACTTCCATCCTCATCCTCAACCCACAAAAGGTCTGAAAGGATATTGTCCGCAATAAAATAGCCTTTCCTTTGCATTCGGAGCCGGTCGTTTTCAACGATCAAGAATCCGTTCCGGATGCTTTTGGCTGCATTATCCATGCAATAGACCAACCGTTCATGCCCGAAAGTCGCCTCCAGCTCGGAAAGGGCAAGACCTTTCACGGTTCGGAGACGGGTTATGATAAAATCATTGTACAAAGTTCCGGCATCCAACGTTTCAGTCTCACCAACAGGCTTTCTCGCCTTTATTCCAGAAATGTATTTGGCTATGGAACGTATGTTCATCCGTCTGACGGCACCATTGTAGGAATGCGCCCCGGGACCTATACCAAGATAAGGCACACCATTCCAATAAGAAGAATTGTGCTTGGATTCAAAACCCTGAACAGCAAAATTGGACAGCTCATACTGCATAAAGCCTGCACGTTCAAGCCGGTCGATCAACTCAAAATAGCAGGTTTCCAGCACTTCATCATCGGTTTGCACCAAAAGGCCCTGCTCATGCTTCTTATATAAAACACTCCCTTCCTCCCAACTAAGGGCATAGGAAGAAATATGCCTGACGGGCATATCAAGAGCTCTGGCGATGGAAGACCTGAAACTATCCATGGTTTGCCCAGGCAAGCCATACATCAAATCAAGACTGATGTTGTCAAAACCCATAGCATGACAGTCCTCTATGGCTTGAACCGCCTGAGCTGCTGAATGGCGACGGTTAATGGCTTTCAGCTCCTCATCCTGAAAACTCTGCACTCCAATACTGATACGATTGAACGGTAAACTGCGCAACATCCGGATGTATTCCGGATTCAGGTCATCGGGATTGGCCTCCAGGGTAATTTCCTCACAGGAACGGATATCGTAGCATTTTTCAATGGTTGAAAAAAGTTTTTCAAAATCACCCTTCTCCAGCAACGACGGGGTTCCTCCTCCAAAATAAATCGTACGTAGCTTGGGACAACCGTCTCCGAGAAAGGTTACACCCATTTTCAGCTCTTGCACCAGCGCATCCACCACTTCCTCTTTTCTGGCCAGGGTCGGTACCGAAAAGAAATCACAATAGAAGCATTTTTTGATGCAGAAAGGTATATGAATGTAAAGCCCTGAAAAAGCCATGTATTTCCTAGTATTATATCTGAATTTTTTCCCTGACGGATATCCGGCCGTTTACCTTTTTCAGCCGAACGGCAACCGTTGCTGCATCGTGAAAGAAAAAAAGAATCTGATCGTTTGCCACAGCCTCCTCCAGCACCGCCATTTTCTCATCGACCGACTGCAGGGCGGAATTATCGACTGCAGCCACACACAACGGCAACAGATGCGGGCTCATGGGTACCACATCACCCACGTAGACCACCGTTCCAAAAGAAGTTTCCACATAGGATAAAAGTTGGTCACCGGTATGTCCTTGCGCCAGTTTCACCCTTAATCCGGGGAAAAGTTCCCGGTTGGCACCGACCAGCCTAAGCCTGCCCGTTTTTTCCAGTACATCAAGCACCTCTGGAGCAAAGGCATCGGCTTCCCACAGAGACGGATGCCTGGCTGCTTCCCACTGTTTCTCTCCAACCCAGTAAACGGCATTTGGAAAAACAGGCATAAGCCGCCCATTCACACGGGCTACCGCGCCACAACAATGATCGAAATGCAAATGGCTGAATACCAAATCCGTAATATCATCAGCGTCATAACCAAGAGCTTTCAGGCCATCAAGCGGACTCTTCAGGTCATGAAAACGATAGTATGCGGTGTTCTTCGGCATTTCTTTCCCGACTCCGGCATCAAAAAGCACCTTACGGTCTCCCATATCTGCAAACAGAACACGCATGGACAAGGGACACCGGCCTTCTTCATCAGACGGATATCGGACTGCCCAGACTTTAGGAGAAACAATGCCGAACATGGCACCTCCGTCGGTTGAAAAAAAACCAGTTTCGATAGAATGAATATCCATTTTTTAGCCGTACTTTTGCCTAACAAATCTAAAACAATTTTTCGATTAAAATAAACGTTTTCAACAGCAAGGGTAAAATCAAGGCTTGCTTTGGGATATTTTGCCGCGCACTGGAAACGACCATTAATATAGACGTATGAGAATACACTTTGTCGCAATAGGCGGTGCCGCCATGCACAACCTCGCAATTGCCCTGCATAAAAAAGGCTACACGGTATCCGGATCCGATGATGAAATTTTCGACCCGGCAAGCAGCAACCTTGCCAAACATGGTCTGCTCCCAGGAGAATTCGGATGGTTTCCCGACAGAATCACAAAAGATTTGGACGCTGTCATTCTTGGAATGCACGCACGCGAGGACAACCCGGAGTTAATTCGCGCCAAAGAAATAGGCATTCCCGTATACTCTTACCCCGAATACCTTTACAACCAGACCGAAAACAAGACCCGCGTCGTCATTGGCGGCAGCCATGGCAAAACCACGGTCACGTCCATGATCCTGTTTGTTCTCAGGAAAATGCAGATTAATTTCGATTACATGGTCGGAGCCCAGATTGAAGGTTTCGACACCATGGTAGGCTTATCCGAAAATTCGCGCATCGCCATCTTTGAAGGAGACGAATACCTCACATCCCCCATTGACCCTCGCCCGAAATTTCATGTATACCATCCGCACATCGCTGTAGTTACAGGTATCGCCTGGGATCACATCAATGTTTTCCCGACCTTCGAGAATTATGTGGAACAGTTCCGTATCTTCTCCGAGAAAATTGAGAAAGACGGTAAGTTTATTTATTTCCAGGACGACGAAAACCTACAGGCCATCGCTGAAAACCTTCGCGACGACCTAACCGCCATTCCCTACAACACCCACCCCAATCACATCACCGATGGAAAAACGTTGTTGGAAACAAAATACGGAGATTTCGCCCTCAACATTTTCGGCAAGCACAACCTCCAGAACATCCAGGCCGCACACATGGTTTGCCGACAATTAGGTGTGAGCGACAAAGACTTCTACAGCGCCATCTCCGAATTCAAAGGAGCAGCCAAACGTCTTCAAATACTCAGGCAGACGGAAGACAGCATCATCTTCCAGGATTTCGCCCATTCTCCGTCGAAACTGAAAGCAACCATATCTGCCGTCAAGGAACAATTTCCCAACCGCAAACTGACCGCCTGCATGGAGCTTCACACCTTCAGCAGCCTGACCGTAGACTTTCTGCCAGAGTACAAGGACAGCATGAAAGAGGCAAACCAGGCTTACGTCTACTTCAATCCAAAAACGATTGAACACAAACACCTGACCACCATCACCCCCAAACAGGTAGCAGAAGCTTTTGGAGGGACTAACATCGAAGTCTTCACCGACTCGAAAGTCATGCTGGATAAAATCCGCAAAATAAAATTCAAGGACCAAAACCTGCTGATGATGTCATCCGGGAACTTTGATGGTATCAACCTGAAAGCTTTTGCGACGGAAATCTTATTGTAATTATGCTGATAGCCAGAGGAAAGAAAAACGAAAATATCGCAGAGTACCTGCTTTACATGTGGCAAATCGAAGACCTGATCAGAGCCTTCAAACTTGATATCGAGCTTATTCAGGCCAACCTCATCGATAAATACGACCAGCCCAAAGAGGTCAAACGTGAAATCCGTGAATGGTATGAAAGCCTCATTGAGATGATGAAACAGGAAGGCGTTGTTGAAAATGGGCACCTTCAGTTGAACAAGAATGTCATTCTTGAACTGACCGACCTTCACAACAGCCTTATGGCCTCTCCCCAGGAATCCTTCTACAACATGGCCTACTACAAGGTGTTGCCACTGATTGTGGAACTTCGGGCCAAATCAGGCTCGCATGAAACAGGAGAAATCGAGACCTGCATGAATGCCATGTACGGCTTGCTTATGCTTAAGTTGCAAAAAAAGGAGATTACAGAAGAAACCCTCGAAGCCACGGAATCCATCAGCAAATACCTACGGATACTGGCAAGCAAGTATAAAGAAGACAAAGAAAAAGGTCTGGAACTATAAGGTTCCAGCCGCTAAACAAACGAAAATGGCTATACAATACCCTCTTGGCGGTGTGCTGCATGAAGAATCAGACGGAAAAGCCGTTGTTTTTGATTACGAACTATATATGAAAAGAATATTGATTACCGGTGCCAACGGGCAACTGGGTAATGAAATGCGCCTGCTGGCAGACCAGTATCCGGATTTCAAATTTGATTTCACGGATATTGCAGAACTGGACCTTTGCAACGCAGAAGCAGTGCTTGATTATTGTTCCCGCACCCAACCGTCCTACATCATCAATTGCGCCGCCTACACTGCCGTAGACAAAGCCGAAGACGATATAGAGCTTTGTACCAGGATAAACCGCGACGCTGTCGAAAACCTGGCCAAGGCTGCCAAAGCCGTAAAAGCCAAAATCCTGCACGTGTCCACCGACTATGTCTTTGACGGAACCAACCACATCCCGTATGTCGAAACAGATGCTGTTTGTCCCAATTCCGTTTACGGCAGAACCAAATTGGAAGGCGAACAGGTTTTGAGGACCAACTGCCCCGAATCCGTCATTCTTCGCACAGCCTGGCTATACTCTCCGTTTGGAAACAACTTCGTGAAGACCATGATCCGACTGGGCAAAGAAAAAGAAAAACTGCCTGTTGTTTTCGACCAGGTCGGTACCCCAACGTATGCTGGAGATCTGGCGAAAGCCTTGATGCAGATTGTCGTAGCTTCTGAAAAAGATCATTTCGTTCCAGGAATCTTCCACTTTTCAAACGAAGGAGTATGCAGCTGGTACGATTTCACCGTCAGCATCCACAAGATCGCCGGCATCACCACCTGCCAGGTATACCCCATCGAAACAAAAGACTATCCGGCCAAAGCGGCCCGTCCCGCCTACAGCGTATTGAACAAAAGTAAAATCAAAGCCGTATACGGCATCACCATCCCGCACTGGGAAACCAGCCTTGCGGCCTGTATCGCCAAATTGTAATGACAGAAATCGAACAAGAAATTCTGCGAAGAAGAACTTTCGCCATTATCAGCCACCCGGATGCTGGTAAAACCACCCTGACCGAGAAATTGCTGCTTTTCGGTGGTGCTATCCACGTTGCCGGAGCTGTAAAATCAAACAAGATCAAGAAAACCGCCACATCCGACTGGATGGAAATCGAGAAACAACGCGGTATTTCCGTAGCGACTTCCGTGATGGGATTCGACTATCACGACTACAAAATCAACATTCTTGACACTCCCGGTCACCAGGATTTTGCCGAAGACACTTTCCGGACACTGACAGCCGTCGACAGCGTCATTATCGTCGTGGATGTGGCAAAAGGTGTAGAAAGCCAGACCCGAAAGCTAATGGAAGTCTGCCGTATGCGTAAGACCCCGGTCATGGTTTTCGTCAACAAAATGGACCGACTGGGAAAAGATGCTTTTGACCTGCTGGATGAGCTGGAAGCAGAACTCGGCATCGCCGTGCGCCCCCTCACCTGGCCTATTAATCAGGGCCCCGATTTCAAAGGCGTCTATAACATACTCGACGAAAGTCTAAACCTTTACACGCCTTCCAAGCAAACCGTAACGGACTGCGTGGGTATTGAAGATATTAACAGCGCAGAGCTTGAACAATTTGTAGGCGATAAAAACGCTCAGATTCTCCGAAAGGACCTGGAACTTATCGAGGGAATCTACGACCCGTTCAGTGAAGACTCTTACCTGGAAGGCGACCTTGCTCCTGTTTTCTTCGGATCCGCCCTCAACAACTTCGGAGTCAAGGAATTGCTCGACTGCTTTGTCCGCATAGCACCGACCCCTCGCCCGACCAAAACAGAGGAACGCGTCGTGAATCCAACCGAAGAGGCCTTCAGCGGTTTCATCTTTAAGATTCACGCAAACATGGATCCAAACCACCGCAGTTGCATTGCTTTCCTCAAAATCTGCTCGGGCAAATTCCAGCGCAACATCAACTACAAACATGTTCGTTTTGGAAAAATGATGAAATTCGCTTCTCCTACGGCCTTTATGGCTCAAAAGAAGTCGGTGGTGGACGAAGCCTATCCCGGCGACATCATCGGTTTGCCAGATAACGGAAACTTCAAGATCGGGGACACCATCACCAGCGGCGAAGACCTTCATTTCAAAGGCATACCGAGCTTCTCCCCTGAAATGTTCAAATACATCGAGAACGCCGATCCGATGAAAGCCAAACAGCTTCATAAAGGCATTGACCAGTTGATGGACGAAGGTGTGGCCCAAAGGTTCACCAACCAGTTCAACGGCCGTAAAATCATCGGCACCGTGGGACAACTTCAGTTTGAGGTTATTCAATACCGCCTGGAACATGAGTACAACGCCATTTGCCGCTGGGAACCCATCAATCTGTACAAGGCCTGCTGGATTGAAAGCGACAACGCAGAGGAACTGGACAGCTTCAAGAAAAGAAAATACCAGTATATGGCTTCCGACAAGGACGGTCGCGACGTGTTCCTGGCCGATTCCGAATACGTACTGCGTATGGCCCAAAGCGATTTCAAGGATATTCGCTTCCATTTCAGCTCAGAATTCTAAAGAACCAACCCTAAAGGTGTAGCCGACTTCAACAAACGGGTATTCCTGCTCCGGACAAAGGAAGCTGTGAAGATTTTGTATAAAAGTCCATTGCAGCAAGAGACCTTCAAGCATAAAAAAAGCCGTTCAAATCATCATTGAACGGCTTTTTTCTATATATTGTAAGAAAGCTTTTTAAGCTTCCTGATTTTCGAGCTCTTTATACACCAAGGCGCTTGCACCAACAATGGCGGCATCACCTGATTTCAGTTGGGATGGCAACAGTTTAATCTTGTTCTTGAAGATTGGCAACAGGTTCCTTTCCATGCTTTCGCGGGTAGGTTTGAATATCAATTCGCCTGCAGCAGTAGGACCACCAAACAGAAAAACAGCTTCGGGACTGGTATGGTGAATGGTATCAGCCAAGCCAAGGCCAAGCCATTCACCCGTTTGCTGGAATACTTCCAAGGCAACCTTGTCGCCTTTTTCTGCAGCATCAAAAATCATCTTTGAATCAAGTTCATTGTATGAATAGTTTGCCAACAAGCTATCGGTCGCATTTTCACGTACGATAATTTCAAAAGCGGTACGTTTCATACCCGGAGCAGAGCAATAAGCTTCGAGATGACCTCTTGCACCACATCCGCAATGACGGCCACCAGGGATCAAGGTTGTATGACCACATTCTCCGGCAAAACCGTCGTGCCCGTATACCATATTGCCGTCAACAACAATACCACTGCCTACGCCTGTACCCAGTGTGTACATGACAAAGTTTTTCATTCCTTTGGCACCGCCATAGATCATTTCTCCAATAGCAGCAGCATTCGCATCGTTGGTCAGGGCTATCGCCTTAAGATCCGGGAATTTTCCGCTCAACATTTTCACGAAAGGAACAACTCCCTTAAAAGAAAGATTGGGAGCATATTCAATGGTACCGTTGTAGTAATTACCATTGGGCGCTCCTATTCCAATTCCTAGAATATCAACTTCATCATTCATCAGCTCTACGGAATTCATCAATTCCTGTATCGCCACTGCAAGATCGTCAATATAAATATTAATATCCCCATGACTTGGTGTAGAGATATTGCTTTTCACCATGACATGTCCTTCTGTATCAACAACACCTATGGCAGTATTTGTTCCGCCTATATCAACCCCAATCGATACTTTTTTCATAAATATAAGTTTAATGTTAAATTTAATACGAAATCTTACCTATATAACCAGATATGAAAATACTGTCAAGGCTTTAAACAAGCCGGCATCCATAAATATTCAGGCTGAGAAAAAGAGAAAAGCACTTTGAGGCCTGTTTTTCAATGGCATTAGCACGGTCTCCTCACTGACAATATAATGGTCGCAAAGATATTTAAATAAATTTGAAAAGTCCAGAATTTTTATTGGCAATAATACTTATCAACCGCAAACAAATGTTAAAAACCAACAAGAAAAGAAAGAATAAGATATAGATCATGCAAAAACATACTACTTTTGTATCGTTGTTTATGCAACATTTAATATTTCAGGTTTCAATGGATGAGTTTTTCGTAGATAAAGAAGTCTTATTCGGTGTTGTGAGCGGCCGTGCCTCCACAGCAATCAACAGGCGCTTGTACAGGGATTTCAGATCAAACTCCCTAGCCATAACGCCTGAACAATGGATCATCCTCATGTTTCTATCCTTTGAGGATGGCATTACCCAACAAGAACTTGCAAAAATCACATTCAAGGACAGACCAAGCATCACCCGGTTGCTTGATAACCTTGAGAAACGCTCCTTCATTGCGCGTCTTGCCGACAAGTACGACAAGAGAAGAAATCTCGTATACATTACCAAAACAGGTTCTACCATCAACCAGAAGGCCAAAGAGATTGCATTAAAAACCATGCAAATTGCATTAAAGGGTTTTACAGAAGAAGAAGTCAAGTTGGGCGAAAAAATCCTGAAAAAAATCTTCAAGAATCTTGAATAATTTTATTTGGCATATTAATTGCATAAACAACATTATTAAAAAGCAGATTTTAATAGTAAAAAGCATCCCAACGAAAGAATACGGCACTTTTTAAACTTTAACATTGTATAATTCGTTCTTTCTTTTGAAACAAAAAACAAACAGATGAAGCGATCCTATTTAGTAGTAGCACTAATTGCCCTCAGCATGCAAATGCAGGCGCAAACCGTCTACAACCTCGCAGATTGCCGCAAAATGGCGGCAGCCCACAACAAAGACTTATTGATAGCAGGAGAAAAGGCCAAAGCAGCCGGCAATCTGAAGAAGGCAGCCCAAACACAGTATTTGCCCAATTTTTCCGCAAATGGCGGCTATATACGCAACCAGAAAAACATCTCCATGCTGGGAGAAGACAAATACCTGCCGGTTTATGCAACCTCATCGGACGGAACACCGAACTTTGCCCAATCGGTCAACAACACATGGACAGTTGTCAATGGTTCTCCGGTTCCTCTCGACGCAAACGGAAAGCCTTTTGACCCGACAGCCAATCCCGAGAAAATTCTCTGGAAAAACTACGCCTATATGCCCAAAGACGCTTTTGAGTTTGACACAAAAAACATTTTCGCCGGGGCCATTACAATGACTCAACCCCTGTTCATGGGTGGAAAGATCAGAGAGTTAAACAGAATTGCCCAAAGCAGTAAGCGGATTGCGGATGCCCAGCTTGAAGGAGAATCCACCGAAACGATAGTAAACACAGACGTAGCCTACTGGCGCATCGTCTCTCTGGCCAGTAAGGAAAAACTTGCAAAAAGCTATCTGGAACTACTCAATAAGCTGGACAAAGACGTTGAAAAATCCATCGAATTCGGTTTTGCAACAAAATCAGACAGGCTGACAGTAAAGGTCAAGTTGAACGAAGCCGAAATGTCACTTTTGCAGGTACAAGACGGACTGACTCTTTCCAGAATGGCCTTGTGCCAGCAATGCGGACTTCCGTTGAATACCGAATTCAAGCTGGCGGACGAAGATCTGAACCCAACCTCAAAAAACCAGGTAGAAACGGTCCCGACCGAAGTTGCCGTTCAAAACCGCTACGAGATCAAAAGCCTGGAGCAGGCTGTCAATATAGCGGAGTCAAACAAGAAAATCATGTTGTCACGCTTCATGCCAAATGCAGCCCTGACAGCTGGTTATCTTACCTCAAACCCCAATATTTACAACGGATACCAAAAAGAATTTTCAGGACAATGGCAAATAGGAGTCGTAGTGAATGTACCTCTCTTCCACTGGGGAGAGCGGGTGCATACACTGCGTGCAGCCGAAAATGAAAAGAACATAGCCCAATATAAGCTGGAGGATGCCAAAGAAAAGATAGAACTGGACATCACACAAGCCGGTTTCAAAATGGCAGAAGCCAACAAAAAAGCAACCATGACCGTTTCCAACAAAGAGAAAGCCGAAGAAAACCTGAAATACGCCACCGTCGGACAGGAATCGGGCGTCATCGCAACTTCCGCCCTAATGGAAGCACAGACAGCATGGTTAAAGGCCAATTCAGAGGATATCGACGCACAAATCGACTTGCAGATGTGCAAAACCTACCTGCAAAAAGCAATGGGAAATCTGAAATAAAAACATAAAATTCGAATCAAAATATACTAAAATACCTTCGTATGGAAACCAGTACAAGAAGCCTTTCCAAGGCAACATTAAAGAAAAACAGGACCAACCTGATTCTTGGTTTAATCGTATTATTGACCGTCATCATCCTGATTTCCATCATTGGATGGATCATCCTGAAACCCGAAACAGAAATGATTCAAGGTGAAGTTGAAGCAAATGAGGTCCGTGTTTCCGGAAAACTGGCCGGCAGAATACAGTCCTTTAAAGTAGAAGAAGGCAGTTTGGTAAACAAGGGGGACACCCTGTTGTTGCTGAGTTCTCCCGAACTTTACGCCAAGCTGGCCCAGGCAGAAGCAGCAGAAAGCGCAGCCAATGCTCAGAACCTGAAAGCCATCAAAGGAGCACGTTCGGAACAAATTCAGGGAGCTTTTGAAATGTGGCAAAAAGCCAAGGTTGGCAAAGAAATTGCAGAAAAAACTTTCAAAAGAGCCAAAAACCTTTTTGAAAACGAGGTTATTCCCGCCCAGAAATACGACGAAGCAGAAGCACAGTTCAATGCAGCAGTCGCAACGGAAAGAGCAGCCAAAACTCAATACGACATGGCCAGAAACGGAGCTGAAAGAGAAGACAAGATGGCCGCCCGCGCATTGGTAGACCGTGCCAAAGGCGCTGTCTCCGAAGTGGAAGCCTATATGCCGGAGACACAGCTTACCGCTCCCATTTCCGGAGAAATCTCAGAAATATTTCCCAAACAGGGAGAATTGGTTGGACAAGGAGCTCCCATTATGAACATTGTCGACCTGAACGATTGCTGGATTGTTTTCAACGTTCGCGAAGACCAGCTCCAAAATCTCAGGATGGGCACCATCATCAAGGCTTCCATTCCCGCCATTGGTGTCGAGAACGCTTCTTTCAAAATCACATACCTGAAAGCTCTGGGTAGTTACGCCACCTGGAAGGCCACCAAGACCACGGGTGAATTTGACATCAAGACCTTTGAAGTCAGAGCCAGACCAGTCAAAAAGATCGATGGACTGCGTCCAGGCATGACAGCACTAATGGCAGAACCAGAAAACTAATGTCCCATTGTAAAAATCCACAAAAATGCGGGTAAATAAAACTCAGAGGATAAAGTTGGTTTTCGCGCGCGAACTCAGGCGCATGGTCTCAAGGCCCATTTATGCCATCATGACCATCATTATACCGTTGGGATTCCTTTTGTTTTTCGGCACGTTTATGCCCGAAGGTTTACCGGAAAGATTGCCGATCGGAATCGTCGACCACGACAATTCTTCGCTGTCCCGCAATGTCATCAGGCAAATAGACGCCACCCAACAGACAAAGGTAACAGGCAGCTTCCTGCATTTCTCAGAAGCCAGAGATGCTATGCAACGAGGTGAAATCTACGCTTTCATCACCATCCCCAAAAACCTGATGTCTGATGTCATGAGCAGCCGCCAACCCACCATTGACTTCTACTACAACCAGACCTTTCTGATTCCGGGTTCTCTGGTTCTAAAGAATATAAGCACCATGTTGACCACCGTGTCGGCAGGGGCCAACCTACAGACAAGGCAAGCCAGAGGACAAAGTACAGAAGCCAGCATGGGACAGATCCTGCCCATTTCACCGGAATTTCACGCCATCGGAAACCCATACATCAACTATTCGGTTTATTTGATTCAGGTCTTGCTGCCCGGATTGCTGCAACTGATGATCTTGATAACCTCCGTCTACAGCATTGGCATTGAACTAAAGAAAAACAGCTCAAGAAAATGGCTCAGAACAGCCGGAGGTTCCATGTTCAAGGCCCTGTTGGGAAAACTGCTCCCATATACAATAGCCTTTACAGCCATGGCCCTTGTCTACGATATTTGCCTCTTCAAAATCATGCATTATCCGCTGATTGACAATATTGGATGGATGTTTCTGGCTTCGTTCTTTCTGGTAATCGCAGACCAAGCCATTGCTATCCTGATGATCGGTGTATTTCCGGTTTTAAGGGATGGATTAAGTTTTTGCGGTCTTTATGGGGTTCTGGCCTTTTCCTATTCCGGCCTATCTTTTCCCATTGAAGGGATGCCAACCTTACTGCAGGGGCTGAGCTACCTTTTTCCGCTCCGATGGTTCTTTAGAATATATCAGGGCATTGCACTAAACGGCACCAACCCTGTCTATTCATTCCATTTTTACGCGTTCATGCTGCTATTCCTGTTGCTTCCCATTCTGATCTGGAAGAGACTTGAAAAAGCCATGATTGAACTAAACTATCCCAAAAAGTAAAACGATGAAACGAAAAGTCTATTTTAAGAAGGCACTCATCGATATAGCTGAAATATTCACGGAAGAATTGAAGAATATTTTCAAGGATTCCGGCGTTGTCATCATTTTCTTTGCAGCCGGCTTACTGTATCCCATCCTCTATGGCTTCGTTTACCTGAATGAAACGTACAAAAACGTACCCGTCGCTGTCGTAAACCTTTCGCACACCAGCCTCAGTCGGTCTTTTGTCAGAGCGCTGGATGCAACGCCTGAAATCAAGGTTTCCTATAAAGTCAATTCGATGGAAAAGGCCAAAAGCCTGTATGCCCATAGCGACGTCTACGGCATCATCTACATACCATCTTCCTTTTCCGACGATATCCACAGAGGCAAACAGACCAGAGTTCTCGCATACAGCAGCATGGCCAGCATGATGTATTATAAGGGTATGTATTCCGCCATCAACTATGTAAGCCTGGATATGGGTACCAGAATACAAATACTAAACATGGAACTCAACGGGCTAACAGAGCAACAAGCCAAGGCGGCAGCTCTGCCTATACTCAGCCAAGGACACGCTTTATACAACCCCAAAGGCGGCTTTGCCACGTTCCTGCTGCCCGCCGTTCTGGTGATGATTATCCAGCAAACGCTGGTGCTGGGCATCGGTATACTGGCCGGTACGGCTAGGGAAGAAAACACCTTCCATCAGCTGATCCCGTATCAACGGAAATACCACGGAACCATGCGGATCATTTCAGGAAAAGGATTGGCTTATTTTGTTTTATATATGTTCATCGGCATCTATAACCTGCTTTTCATTCCATACCTGTTCAAGCTGCCACATTATCTGACACTGGGAGCCATTGTCCCATTCCTGCTGCCCTATCTGTTGGCCTGCATTTTCTTTGGAATGGCCATTTCGGTCTTTTTCTGGAATAGGGAAAACTCCCTGTTGCTCTATTTATGCACATCCGTTCCCTTGCTTTTCATTTCAGGTTTTTCCTGGCCAGGATTTTGTATCCATCCTTTCTGGAAAACCATCTCCTACTTTTTTCCTTCCACCTTCGGTATCCAGGGATTTCTGAAAATGAACACTATGGGAGCCTCCATCACCCAGATTGGCTTCGAATGTATGGGGCTGTGGGTCCAGGCCGGTTTTTACTTCATCATCGCATTTTTCGTTTATCGCTGGCAAATACAGCTAAGCGAGAAAAAAATAAACCGATTGAACAAATAGAGAAACCGCCAGAGACGAAAAGCCCCCCAAAGTTTTTGTCCAACTTTGGGGGGCTTGATATATTTTTATGTATCAGGTATTCGGTTACTTGACCGAAATCTTTCTTACGATATTCCCTATTTTTACGATGTAATATCCTTGTGGCAGGGCCAGTTGAATTTCCTGATTGCTGGCATCCAGCCTTTTCTCAAAGACACGCACCCCTACAATACTGAGTACTTGCAGCTTTTCGCCGACAGGGGCATTCCGGAGTTGAAGCGTGCCGCCTTTCTGAAAAAAGACAGACACTGTTTCCTGAGGCGTGGCAACAACCTTCTCATTCTTTTGAGCATTCAAAGGAGCAAAAAGTGCCAGTAACAGAAAAGCAAAAGCCAATCTTTTTTTCATTACAATAATTTTATATTGTGGCAAATATAATTCAATCGAGCCTGATTTCCAAGAATTGCATCAAATTTCAATCATCATACCCTCATTGGCAAGCACCGTGTTGGGAAATATCTGGCACGCTTCTTTCAACAAGGCTTTTTCATTGTTATAACGTGCGGAATAATGTCCGATGATAAGCTTTTTCACATGCGCAGCGTTTGCAATGGATGCCGCCTGGCTCGCAGTGGAGTGTTGGGTATTTCTTGCTCTGTCCAGTTCCGAATCGCCAAAGGTTGCTTCATGAAAGAGTAAATCCACTCCCTCAATAAGCGGTATGATTTTTTCGTAATACGCCGTATCCGAACAATAAGCATAAGACTTGACCGGCGTCGGAGGTAAGGTCAGTTTCCAATTGGGAATAATATCACCTTCTTCCGTGACAAAATCCTGCCCAGCCTTTATGCCTGGTATGCTTTTCAACGGAATCTGGCAAAAATCTATCATGTCTTTTCGGATGTGCCTATCCCTGGGTTGTTCACGGAAAAGGAATCCGGTGGATTGTACTCGATGCTTCAAAGGCAAGGTTGTGACCTGAATGGATCGGTCTTCGTAAATAAGTTCCGATTTTGAAGGATTGAACGAAGCAAACTTCACTTCAAAGGGTAATTCTTTACAAAAAAAATCAAGCTGTGGCCTGAGTATGGATTCCAGATCGGGATGAGCATGGATGGTCAGCGTCGCCGAACGTCCCAGCATCCCCATAGTTGAAATCATTCCTATGAGCCCAAAACAGTGGTCACCGTGGAGATGCGATATGAATATGTCGTAAATCTTGTTGAAATTCAGCTTGGTTTGCCTGAACTGAAGTTGAGTACCTTCGCCACAATCTATCATAAAAAGCTTTTCCCGAACATTCAGAATCTGGGATGTCGGTAAATGATGACGGGTCGGCAATGCCGACCCGCAACCAAGTATATGTAAATCGAAGCGGTCCATTTATTTTAGAATTCCGCGTTGTGTGGCGTACGAGGGAAAGGTATCACATCTCGAATGTTCGACATACCCGTCACAAACAGCATCAGGCGTTCAAAGCCCAATCCAAAACCGGAGTGAGGAGCTGTTCCGAAACGACGGGTATCCAGATACCACCAGATATCCTTTTCAGGAACGCCCATTTCGCTGGCACGTGCCGTCAGTTTCTCCAGAGATTCTTCACGCTGAGAGCCACCGATGATCTCGCCGATTTTCGGGAATAAAACGTCCATAGCCCTTACAGTCTTGCCGTCCGCATTCTGTTTCATATAGAAAGACTTTATTTCCTTCGGATAATCGGTCAGAATAACCGGTTTCTTGAAGTGATCTTCCACCAGATAGCGTTCGTGTTCTGCCGCCAGGTCTGCACCCCAGAATATCGGGAATTCAAACTGATGGCCTGCAGCGACTGCTGCTTCCAGTATTTCAACACCTTCTGTATACGGCAAGCGTACAAATTCATTGTTTATGACAAATTGCAGGCGTTCCATGAGTTCCTTGTCATACATGGATGAAAGAAAATTCAGATCGTCCTGACAATTGTCCAATGCCCACTTGATACAATGTTTGATGAAATCTTCAGCCAGCTGCATGTTTTCTTCAATTTCATTGAAGGCAACTTCCGGTTCTATCATCCAGAATTCAGACAAGTGACGTGGTGTATTGGAGTTCTCAGCACGGAAAGTCGGTCCAAAAGTATAGACAGCACCCAGTGACATGGCAGCCAGTTCGGCTTCCAATTGTCCGGATACGGTCAGGCTGGCCTGCTTTCCGAAAAAATCGTCGGAGTAATCGATGGAACCGTTTTCGTCCTTTTTCAGATCGTAAAGGTTCATGGTCGTTACCTGGAACATCTGCCCTGCTCCTTCGCAATCGGAAGCGGTAATAAGCGGTGTATGGAAATAAAAGAAGCCTCTTTCGTGAAAGAATTGATGAATGGCTATCGCCATATTGTGACGTACCCGAAAGATGGCACCAAAAGTATTTGTTCTTGGACGCAGATGAGCAATCTCACGCAAATATTCAAGAGAATGGCCTTTCTTCTGCAGAGGATAAACAGCAGGGTCAGCCACGCCAAGAACTTCGATATCCCTGGCCAGGATCTCAACCTTCTGTCCTTGTCCCACGGACTCGGCCAAAATTCCATTTACACTGATACAGGCGCCCGTGGTTATAGTCTTGAGCATTTCTTCCTCAAAACCTTCCAGATCAACTACGATTTGTACATTATTTATGGTGGAACCATCATTGAGAGCAATAAAGCTCACTTTTTTGTTACCGCGGCGGGTACGTACCCAACCTTTTACATTTACCATGGCCCCAAAGTCTTCGCGTTTCAGCACGTCGATAACTTTGACTCTTTTGATTTTTTCCATAAAAATAGTTTCTATACTAAACAAAAGCACCCATTTTCAAAAGGCTCACTTCCTTTTCTGAAAGATGACGCCATTTTCCACGGGGCAGGTTCTTTTTGGTCAGACCGGCAAAATAGACACGGTCCAGTTTATATACTTTATAACCCAAAGATTCGAAAATACGGCGAACCACACGATTCTGGCCGGAATGGATCTCTATACCGACCACCGAGCGGCAGTCCGGATCCACATAGCTCAGATTGTCGGCTTTCACTTCGCAATCTTCCAGTTTCACACCATCCAAAATGGTCTGGATATCTTCTTCCGTGATGTCTTTATCAAGTGTAGCCTGATAAATCTTGCGTTTTTCGTACTTGGGGTGGGTTAATTTTGAAGCCAGATCTCCGTCATTGGTCAAAAGCAACACACCGGTGGTGTTTCTGTCCAGACGCCCTACAGGGTAAATACGTTCCCTGCATGCTCCTTTCACCAGATCCATGACCGTGAGGCGTTCCTGAGGATCGTCCGACGTTGTCACACAATCTTTTGGCTTATTGAGCAGGATATAGATTTTATGTTCTATACTTACCGGCTGGTCATGAAATAGAATGGTATCAACCGGTTTCACTTTTACACCGAGTTCGGATACAATTTCTCCGTTTACTTTTACCACACCGGCCTGAATGAATTCATCGGCTTCGCGGCGTGAACAGATGCCGGCATTGGCCAGAAACTTATTCAAACGGATAGGGGTATCGGGATCCAGGCTAACCTGGTATTGAGGTGCTGCCGGACGTCCTCCATAAGGAGTACCGTGGTCAAAGCTGGTTTCACGTTTAATGCGCGGGCGGCGGGGACGGCCATCTGCACGATCAGGTTTTGGAATGGATGGTCCTGCAAAGGACGGACGAGATTTGTACCCTCCTTCTTCGCCATAAGAACGGCGGGGACGGTCAAAGCTTCCTTCTTCACGGTTGCCACCAAAACGGTTACCGCCTTCATTGAAAGTACGACGGGGACGATCTGAACCACCTTCACCAAAGCTGCGACGGGGACGGTCAAAGCTGTTGCCTTCATTTCTGTCACCACCAAAACGGTTGCCACCCTCATTGAAAGTACGGCGGGGACGGTCTGAATCGCCTTCGCCATAGCTGCGACGGGGACGGTCAAAATGGTTGCCATCACGATTGCCGCTAAAGCTGTTACCTTCACGCCTGTCACCACCAAAACGGTTACCACCGTCACCATAAGGACGGCGCGGACGGTCCGAATCACCTTCACCAAAGCTACGGCGAGGTTTATCAAAAGAATTACCTCCACGGCTATTGCCACTGAAGCTGTTTCCACCTTCTCCATACGGACGGCGGGGACGGTCATTGTCGTCACCAAAGTTACGGCGGGGACGGTCGTTATTATCGCCAAAAGTACGGCGGGGACGGTCATTGTCGTCACCAAAGCTACGGCGGGGTTTATCAAAGGAGTTACCACCACGGTTGTAACCACCATTGTTATCGTTATAGTTTCTGCGGGGACGATCGAAAGATTCCCCCTGTGTTCTTCTTTCAGGTCTGTTCCAGCTTGAACCAGTCCCCTCATTTCTTGAATTTCTCTCACCATCACGGCGGGCAGAAAATGCACCTTCATCAGGCTTTTCCTGCCGATTTTCTTTGTCTGTCATCATTTTGTTTAAAAATTTGTAAATACGTTTTCTCTTTTAAAAATCACATCCCCGTATAGTTATGGGGGGTTATTGCTCTCAGCTCTGCTTTCACAGCATCGCTGATATTCAATTCGTTGATAAAGTCGCTGATTGACTTTTCCGTAATGGCCTGATTGGTTCGTGTCAGAGCCTTCAGAGCTTCGTAAGGCTTAGGATAGCCCTCTCTGCGCAAAATGGTCTGTATGCCTTCGGCAACAACAGCCCAGTTTTGTTCCAGATCTTCGGACAAAACATTTTCATTCAGCAACAGCTTGCCCAAACCTTTCAGTGAACTCTGAAAAGCAATCATGCTATGGGCAAAAGGCACACCGATATTCCTTAAAACAGTAGAATCGGTCAGATCACGCTGCAAGCGGGATACCGGCAATTTTGCAGCCAGATGCTCCAGCAATGCGTTGGCCACACCGATGTTTCCTTCAGAATTCTCAAAGTCGATAGGGTTCACTTTATGCGGCATGGCGGAAGAGCCAACTTCACCTGCCTTAATCTTTTGTTTGAAATAGTTCATTGAAACATACATCCAGAAATCACGGTCCAGATCCATAACGATGTTGTTGATGCGTTTCATACCGTCAAAAATAGCGGCCAGGTTATCGTAATTGGAAATCTGGGTGGTAAAAGCCTCACGCTCCAATCCAAGTTTTTCTTTCAGAAATCTGGAGCCAAAAGAAATCCAGTCGTATGACGGATAAGCCACATGATGCGCGTTGAAGTTTCCGGTAGCTCCACCAAACTTAGCAGAGTAAGGGATCTGTTTCAATTGTTCCACTTGTTTGTTGAGACGGCTTACATAGACCATGATCTCTTTGCCCAAACGGGTTGGAGAAGCAGGCTGACCATGGGTTTTAGCCAGCATGGATATATCTTTCCACTTTTCGGCATAACCAGCCAGACAGTCGGTCAATTCCTGCAAGCACGGATAATAGGTTTCTTCCAGCGCATCCTTGACGGACATGGGCACAGATGTATTGTTTATATCCTGGGAAGTTAGTCCGAAATGGATGAATTCCTTGAAATCAGCCAAGGCAAGACGGTCAAAGGCCTCCTTAAGAAAATATTCGACAGCCTTCACATCGTGATTGGTCACCTTTTCAATATCCTTGATGCTTTGGGCGTCTTCTACCGTAAAGGAGGCATAGAGTTCGCGAAGTGCACCAAAAACACGATGATCGACATTCTTCAATTGTGGCAGAGGCAATTCGCAAAGCGCAATAAAGTACTCAACCTCAACCTTTACACGATAACGTATAAGGGCATATTCTGAAAAATAAGAAGCCAGGGAGTCGGCCTTAGAGCGATAACGCCCATCAACAGGGGATATCGCAGTTAACATGTTCAAATCCATTCTACTCACTTTATATGGGCACTCACTGCCTCATTTCCTAATGAAACAAAAAAATTCAGGTAAAAAATCACCGTAAATCATAGGCTGCAAAAGTACTATTTTTCAATGGAATAATCGCTGCGTTTTTATTAAAATTTCTTTGCCTGAAAAAAATGGCGCTGAAAAAATTTGCGGGAGTGAAAAATAGCCGTATCTTTGCAGCGCTTTTGAAAGGAACAATAGAGGGCGTTTAGCTCAGCTGGTTCAGAGCATCTGCCTTACAAGCAGAGGGTCGGGGGTTCGAATCCCTCAACGCCCACCGCTCTGTCGTTTTCCTACAAAGCCAAG
>Ga0183099_1000270_pt1 | contig 42176 bp, 48 predicted proteins | sample Biomet1_FD_127788 | JGI IMG/M metagenome (GOLD analysis project Ga0183099, IMG submission 127788) | Microbial communities from bioreactor (seeded with anoxic lake sediment) at LBNL, California, USA - Biofuel metagenome 1 | ecosystem: Engineered > Bioreactor > Anaerobic > Unclassified ... | reverse complement strand
CATAAAAAAACAGCCCCCACGAAAGGAAAAAAAATAGGGGGTTTTTGGGGCTTCCCCCCAAGCCATTATACGTTGATAATCCAGCTGTCCAAAGACTAGCCAAACATCGACTTTTTCTTGATTGTCTTCAATAAATTTACATATTTCGTCTTCTTTCCTATAAATGAAAGGAAAGTACTCATATTTAGTTCTATATTCTAAAATAATTTTATTTATGACAACTAAACTATTTTCTTCGCCAATAGCCCCTAGTTTTATTTTCATAAAATACTCCCTTATTTTTTAATATTTATTTGTATTTCATGATATCATCCTAAGAACATCAAAGCAAGCAAAAACAGCGCAAGCACTCTTCCGGTGCCTGCGCTGTTTAAAACATGATATTTTCAAGGTAAAACAGTAGAAACTAAAAACATATACGCCGGTATAACTACCACTCCCGCTAAAACCGTCACCAAACTTAAGGTTGCTGCATATCCTGAGTCAGCCCCATAAGATTTAGCAACAATTGCCATCTGTGTCATAGCAGGCATAGCGGCTTGCATGGTAAAAACTTGCGCCGACAGAGGAGATATAGGAATGAATGGTACCAAACACAGTACGCAAAGAGGACAAACCAAAAAACGTCCTAGAATACTCCATAACATATCTCGATCAAACTCAATAGAAGACAGTGGTATCCTACTCATTTCTATGCCAATAAATATAAGTGATAAGGGGGTTGTTAAACTTCCTACATAACCAAATGTTCTGTTTAAAAAATCCGGAATAGGAACTTCCAATATAACTGCCAATATACCTATAAGAAAACCAATAAGCGGCGGTGAACAAACCTTTTTAATAGCCGTCATGGTAAATATACTCTTGGGTTTTTCTTGTCCTACTTCACTATCTTGAACTATATTATGAACGCCTAATGTCCAAAACATAATGGTATTAACCATGTAGTATAGCATAACGGCAGGAATGCTTTTTTCTCCAAACAACGCTAAATTAACCGGCAGCCCAATAAACATAGTGTTAGCAATAAAAAAATTTGTGCAAAATACTCCCTTGCGCCCCTCTTTAACTTTTATGAAATATGAAACCATTTTACCTATAATATAAGCTAATAAAACTGATAAAATAGGTACCATAAGATCTGGTGCCATAGTCAAGAGTTTTTCACGTGTAAAATTCTTTGTCATGTTAGTAATCATGTATAAAGGAAGAGCAACTGAGGTTACCAGCCTGGCTAACACTTTACTGCTGTTATCATCAAACCAATTCCTTTTAGCCAGAACATAACCTGTACCTATAATAAAAATTACACTAAACAATCCTGCCAACGCATGCATGACAATACTCATTATTGTTTCCCCCGTTTGCTAACGCACCCCTAATATTATAAATACTAAAAAAGCTATTATAATTGAACTTAATAATAGCACACTTTTGCCCGCCTATAATTAATTTTCATAAATTTTATAGATAATAAAATATAAAATATATGTCAAAGCTTCCTACATTATCAGTGTAGGAAATTCTGTGTTCTTCAAAAGGAATAAAGCTATGGTAATAGATAATAGGTCTGCCGACCCCCCTGGGCTAATACGCCTTTCCACACAATCATGGTCAAATTTCTCAATTGCCTCTCTACCAATACTAGTAAAAATACTACCTTTATCCAAAATGTCTTTGGCCAGCTCCTGCACGTTTTGTAGTGTCTTATAGTCTGTTCGCCATATAACATTAGAATCTTCAACGCAGGTCATTAATGATATTAATCCATGCACAAGGGAATCATTAAGGCAAATGCCTTGTTTAAAAGCTGTTTCTAATGCAGGTAAGCCCACATTACGCACGCTAGGAAACCCTTTTTCAACTTCACCACGAATACCTGTAATTCCATGCTTTTTATATAATAATTCTCCTGCTGTTGGTTTTGCGCTTATATTTAAATGCTCTAATTCCTGTTTTACCAATCCTTTGGCCATGCTCATAACTATGCCAAAAATATCCTCTGCAACAGCATCAGATTTTTGTGCTAAATAACCACCTGCAGCTGCTAAAATGCCCCCTGCAAACAATATGCCTCTTTGAGTATTTACCCCCTTGGTAACCTGAAGTAAGTTTCTTTCTTCCTTAATACCAATTTGGCGCACTTCATAAAACAAGCTGCTCATATCGGAATTATGCTGTTTTCCCAATTCAAACAATTTATAATATGCTCTTGATACAATCACCGAGCTCATAGCAAAAGTTAAAATACTCATATCACTATGAGCACCATTTGTATGACGATTTACCAATCCCGGTTTAGGATAAGCAGATACCTCTAAAAGAATCGCTTGGGATAAATATTCGCTTAATTTATCAAAATCAGTCATTTTACACCTCAACACCAAACAAAATCTAACTTTTAAAATAATGGGCAAGCCGGTAACGGTTTGCCCATTATTAAAAGTTGAAATTTTCTAACCCATAATTGCTTTAACAGCTAAGTACAAAATTGATGGACAAAGCAAACAACCCATACCTGTATAAAAAGTAGCCGTCATAGCACCATATGGCACTAATTTTGGGTCAACTGCCGCAAGACCAGCCGCAGTGCCTGAAGACGTTCCCATTAATCCGCCAAAAATCATAGCCGATTTAGGCGTATATAAACCCACCAAATCCTTAACGAGTGGAGTTAAAATCATAACCGCAACGGATTTTACAACACCGGCAGCGATACTAATAGCGATAACATCAGATGATGCACCAAGTGCCGCACCTGTAACAGGTCCTACAACAAAGGTACAAACGCCGGCACCAATGGTTACCATGGACACAACATCAGGGTAACCCATGAAATAGGCCATAACGCAACCAACTACAAAGGAACTAAGTATTCCCAGTAACAATGATACGACGCCAACTACACCGCACTTTTTAATTTCGCGCAAATCAGCGCCAAAGGCTGTAGAAACAATAGCGAAATCACGAAACATACCGCCACCCATCATGCCTACACCAGCGAACAAGGGAATACTAGCAAGACCTTTTGAACCACCGGTTGTTATGCCGCCAATATAAGCTAGAATTAAACCAGCAAATATTGCTATGGCTGACCCATGAATTTTTCCCTTGGTCAAAGCAGAAATTCTATAAGTTATTAAAGTTATAAGTCCAATCAACATAAAAGAAAAAACTAACCCATTTTGAATAAAAACATTGGAAATGACTTTAAATATATCCATTTATTTCACCTCTTCCTTTTCATCGCTACTAAATCTTGCAATAATAGGAATAAAGGCAAATGCGACTGCAACTCCAACAAGCCCAGCTCCTATAGCTAAAGGGCCACCTTTTAAAGCCGCTACAACGTTTTGAATAGAAGACATAGCTACTACAATAGGAATATACATAGCACTCCAAAAAGCAATACCACTCTGAGCCTTTTTGTCCAACCAGCCATGATCAATACCATGATTTGACAGTAAAATTAAAAACAACATTGCGAACCCAACGCCACCAACATTAGCCTTAACACCTACGGCTACGCCAAACAAATCACCCAAGACAATACCAACAATATAACAAGCCGCTAATAATGCAACACCATAAATTGCCATAATTACACCACCTAAGTTCAATTTTTTATTATCGCATTAAACCTGAAATGCGAAACTAACTAGGTTACTGATATTCAATTATTCTACTACAACAAGTACTTGTCCGGCGGATACGCGATCGCCTTCTGCAACTTTGTACTCTTTTACAACTCCTGCAACTGGGCAAGGAACCAATTGTTTCATTTTCATTGCTTCCATAACAATAAGGACATCTCTAACTGCTACTGTATCTCCAACTTTTTTCTCAAATCTTACTACTTTACCCGGTACTCTAGATTTAATTTCCATTATAATTCACTCTTCTCTTTTTTTAGTCAATGCTTTCAGCACTGCTTTTCTGTCCAACAAAGTAACTTCTTCCAAACTTTTGCCTAATAAGGTCCTTGTATCCATAAAAAGTTCTTCTGCCTTAATGCCATAACCATTAGTTAAAGCAATTTCTAAATCAATGGGGATATTATAATAAGTCCCAATAGCTTTTATTTGTTTAAATATCTTGGTTATTTCCTCATAGGTGCAATCTTTAAGTACTAAATCAATATCGGACTCTTCATTTGTATAAGTGATTCCTGTAAATATCTCTAGCCCAGCTGACCCCAAAACTCCAACGGCTTTGGATGCACTAATTGCAAGCTTTGCAACTTCACTGACAGCTTCCATGCAACTATTACGTTTGTTAATAGCCATTTGCAACAATTTATAAGGGGGTATAACATCTAATACTTCAGCAAAATGAGCAAAAGCCCCTATACGCAAACGCCTTCCAGCTAAGCGTTCCGGTGGTACAAAACCTACAGGTATTACATCTTCTTTTGCTATTTCTGCTCGTCGTACAATTCCGGGGATACCATTTATTCCATATTTGCCGGAGAAAACGTCTCGTACCATATGCTGTTCAGTCGCGCTGTAATTTTTAAGCACTTCTGTGCAAATGCGCCCGCGCCCAGTTGGTGAAACTATAACAAAATCATGTCTGCTGCATCTTTTTAATTTCTTTTCGTCCATACCGGATCCGCCTTACTGTTTTGCTGATAGTCCACTTGCGCCTGCACTAAATCGTCAAACAATTTGGTTTTAGCCGGACCGTTAATAATAACACATTGGCTCGTTTGTTTCTGCACAGTATCGGGGACCATTTCCAAAACTGTGCGTGCAGCATTTGTTACTAACTCAGGGCTAACCTTAACTATTCTACCCTTAATACGTAATATACTGCGTGCAACCCTTCCTGCTGTAACTGCTGAGGACAAGCTTGTTTCCTTTAAAACCACTTCAAATTCAGGATAAGTGCGTTCACGTCTGTAAGTTATTATTTTCCCTGCACTATTACATACATGACCACTTTCAGAAATAGGGAAACTATCTCCTGTTGGCAAGCCTCCTACAACAACTTCGCATAAGGTTTGTCCCTTATCTTTGGTTAATGGTATTAATTCTATATCATTACGTACGGGGCGGCCATCCATAGCAATCCAACCAAATTCTTGGCAACCATACAAGTCATGCACTTTAGCTTGTAAAACTTCTTCCGCAATAGGCAAAAGTTCTAAATCTAGCGGTGTTCCTGCTGTTAACAAAATTAATTTTTTTGGCAGTTCGTCTACTACACCCATATGTTTAGCGTCTTCCAACGCCGCACGCAAAAAGGAAGATTCACCAATAACAGCTACCGGTTTTTCCTCATATAAGGCTGACAAAAAAGCATCTCTGCTGGACCTGACAAGAAAACTCCATGTTAGCCCGTACTCCTTCATAGCTTGCCCCGCAAAAACATTAACAAGTGGTGGATAAGTCACTAAAACTTTATCACCCGCTTTAAGACCGGCACGTTCTAAAACCAGTTTGGAGGCTTTTATTCTTTCTGGCAATTCCGCAAAGGTGATACCAACTATATTCTGGAAGGCAGAACTTCCCGTAGTAAATGTTACATATGCTAAATTAAGAGGAGTATGTATTTCTTCAATTGTATGAGCAGCGGTTGGACCATTTATTCCTTTATCTGCCAAAGTTCTTCTTGGCATATCTTCCAGCTTGGGAGCAGAACCAAATTCGGCCACCAATTCACTTATTTCCCGAAGAAATTCAGCCATACGTCACCCTCCTTAAGCATTAATATATTTATCTGCTACGATTTCATATTCTTCATTCATTTTAGCAATTGCCAACAATCTATGAGTACGGCCCCCACGTTCCTCGCCTAGAAGTCCACGACCCCAAGGGCCAAGTTTCTCAAACTGACCGGCTGCTTTAATAGCATAAATTTCGTTAATATGACGAATAATAGCTTCGCGCATATTCTCTACTTTATTTACAACTTCTTGCACACCACCAAGTTTATAGAAGAAATCTACGCCTGCAGCAAATACAGGATTGCTTGTAGACAGCTCTTCTAAGCGCTCAATATCCATTTTAGTAATACGAGAAATACTAGTTAGTGGCATAACATGAATCATAGTACCATAATCTTTTGACAATGCCAAAATATGATCAGCCTGTAAACCATGGCAAAGGAAGGCACCACTTATTGCACGCCCAATAACTATAGCTACGATCGGATGTCCTGCTTTTCTTGCTTCTGCCAAAGCTAATTGGTAACTACCGGTAGATTTATTCATTCCTGCAATTTCTTCCATTTTGCCTGGACCATTGCCCGGAGTATCAACGATTAAGACTATAGGACGTTTTTCGTCCATAGGTTTGTCAGCATCAGCTGCCAGTGTTCTATATACGGCAGTTGCCATTTTATAGCCTTCTTCTAAACCAATAATGCCACCAAAAACTACAGGGAATCTATCACTATAGGTCTGCGCATCATTAGCAATAACTGTTGCCGCACGTCCATCAAGTTTAATAGTACCAACCACAGCCCCTGTTCCATATTCAGGGTCAAAAGAATAATCTGCAATGATATTTTCTTGCAAAGAATCCTGATCAATGATCATATCAATTGCATCACGACCACGACCGATCATAGTATTGTCTAATTCTTCCATGTTCTCTTCCTCCTATCCTTAGTTACGTACTCTACGTTTAACTACTTTTAAAAACTCAGCAGTAGAAAGTTCAGGCAAAGTTGCCGGGTTTTCATTGCCATAATATTTCCACATATCCATGGCATCTTTAGGTTGCATTTCCCCAACTAGTTTAACCAAACCCATTTGTTCTTGCACTAATTTCAAAGAACCAATGCGGCGCATTCCTTCAATTTCATCCATGGATAAATCTGCAACCTTTGCTAAGACTCCATAAAAATCAGAAATTCTATCTTCTACAAGATAATTGCAATCTTGCATAATATATTTTTGTTTACCACCGGTTGTACGATAAACAAGGGCTTTGTTAGAGGCATCAAATTCTTCTTTACCCATTTCTTGTTCAATAACTTCCGGTCCTGTTAACCCTATGCGGCCCTCTTCACTCATAACAATTACGTCTGTAGCGGCAGCCACAAATCCCATACCACCAAAGCAGCCTACTTTACTACCTACTACGGCAACAATAGGAAGCTTATGCCGACAGTCTTGGAAAGCATCCATAACTTCAGCATGAGCCAAAAGTCCTGCATTTGCTTCGTGTAAGCGTACGCCACCTGTTTCAAAGGAAATAGCAACTAAAGGACGGCGTTCACTATATTCGTCCGGATGTGCCACTTTAATTTGGGCTGCTGCTTTTTCCGCTAAACGCAAAGTAGCCACCATTTTACCACCATTAACTTCACCAATAGAACCACCAATAAATTTGCCTTCCATAGAAACGACAAATACAGGATGTTTACCGATTAGTCCAACACCGGTAACGGTTCCATCATCAAACTCTACTGCAGTTCCCAAAACAGGAAGATGGGGACTTACAAAACGATCACGAGGATTCAGAAATTCAGTAAAAGTTCCTGCATCAACCATACCTAACGCGCGTTCCCGTGCATTAGCATCCAAGAAACTACTTTCTTCTAATTTTTTCCAGTTTTTCATGCTTATTCGGCCTCCTTTGCATTTGCTTCTGCAAGAGCTTGGCGCAGTCGCATGTAAACAACGATTGGCGTTGCATTATCATCATTGATTTCAATGCTAACGTCACCAACATTATTTTCCATAACAAATTTATTAATCATTTTTTCCCAAATAGCATCAAACCCAACAACCGGGGTTATAACTTTTGCTTTTGTTTTGCCGTCTAAATCTTTTTTCTCCATTAATACTTCCAAATCACCAGAACCTGTAACACCAAGGTGTGACCATTCTTTAGCTATGGATTTAGGTGAATCTGCTTTGAATTCAAATTCCAAAGTTGTTAATGCCACTATAATCTCCTCCTTAAATTACCAGTTTCTAAATTTCGCAGGCGGGTTGTACAAACCACCGGACCATTCAACTAGATCATGTACATTTTTTGCTGCCAGCATAGAACGGTTTGCTCTGTTGATATCAATACCCAAATCGGTTGCCGTTTTGATAACGCCGGTTTCCCGTAAATGTTTTGTCATCTTCGGATCCGCTTTCATACCAACTTCAGTGAAACCAGCAATTCCTCTTATGGCAGCTGTTCTTTCTTCCATTGAACGGCACTTGTGTAAATATGCAATTCCTTCTTCAGTAATAATATGCGTTAAATCGTCACCATAAATCATTACCGGCTCAATAGAAAGTTTAGCGTTTTTAGCCAAAGCAAAAGCATCAAGTTCTTCTACAAAACCAGGAGCTAATTTTTCACGGAAAGTTTCTGCCAATTGTACTACTAAACGTTTACCACGACGAACGTTTCCATACATTTCTTCTTTCATTCCATATTCCTCGCCAACCTTCAACCACGCCTCACTGGAATGGCGACGACCTTTGGCATCACAACCCATATTAGGTGCACCACCAAAACCAGCTACGCGACTTGCGGTTGCTGTGGAACTATTACCATAAGGGTCAATTTGCAAAGTACCACCAATAAACATATCAATAGCATAATGCCCTGCTGTTTGGGAAAAGGCTCTGTTAGAGCGCATGGATCCATCAGGTCCAACAAAGAATACATCACTACGAGCAGCGACATAATCTTCCATCCCTAATTCGCCGCCAAAACTATGAATTGATTCTACCCAACCGGACTCAATTGCAGGAATCAAAGTCGGATGTGGATTCAAAATAAAGTTAGTACAAATTTTCCCTTTTAAGCCAAGTTCCTCACCATAAGTAGGAAGCAACAATTCAATAGCGGCTGTATCAAAACCGATGCCATGATTCAAACTTTTTACGCCATATTCAGCATAAATGCCTTTAATAGCCATCATTCCTTTAAGTACCTGGGCATCCGTAATTAGTGCTGGATCACGAGTAAATAATGGTTCAATATAAAATGGTTTAGGAGATTGAATTACGAAATCAACCCAATCACCGGGGATATCCACACGCGGTAATTCGTCTACAATTTCATTAACCTGTGCAATAACTATCCCTTGACGGAACTTAGTTGCTTCTACAATAACAGGAGTATCTTCTGTACTAAAACCTGTAAACAAGTTTCCATGTCTATCAGCTTTTGTTGCAACTACAAGAGCTACACGCGGAGTCAAATCCACAAAGTAACGACCATATAATTCAAGATAGGTGTGAATAGCACCTAATTCCAATTTTCCTTCTTGTAAAAACTCAGCAATACGTTTAGCCTGTGGCCCTGAGAAAGACATATCCAGTTTCTTGGCAATCCCTTTTTCAAATACGTCTAAATGCTCAGGTAAAGTTAAAACTGATTGCACCATGTGCAAATCATGTATTTTCTTAACATCTACATTGCATAAACATTTGGCCAGGAAATCAGCTTGCTTTTGATTATTGCCCTCAATATTTACCTTGTCTCCCGGTTTGATAACAGCCTCCAACAATGCGACTGCGTTTTTTGCATCAACGATTTTTCCTTCTGTGACATAAGGGGCAGCGTCTCTTAGTCTTGCTTCGGTATCCTTCTTTAAAGTGTTCCATTCGCGTTTTACACCTTTAAACTCCATTACTGTCTCTCCTTTCTTTTCTTGCAAAATTTTTAAATCCATATAAAAAAGATTCGGTAAAAAAATGAGAGAGGCATAGGGAATACACCCTAATAACTCTCTCTCAAAATCACCACTATGTGATTGTCTAACCGCACCTTATATATGCATAATTCCCAGTCCTGCCCGTTCATGATTAGTCATATAATGCAAGGCTGAGGTTCCAAACATAGCTACTGCAATCCAATGCTCATCTCTGACCACCGCTATTTTTAAAGCTAAACTGGCACTTGATGAAACATTTACCATAATTCCTCTTTTTGCTTCTTCTGTTGCATGAATGATTGCGTGTACTTCATTGGGTAGCTTGCCAATAATATTTGCATTTAATCCAGCGCCTATTACTGCTCGATTAACCTTTTCTTGAAAATTACTCATTCCAGTTTGACCACCAACTTCTGTGACAACAAATCTATGCCCCGTTTCCTCGATGGCTTCTTTAACAATTTCTTCGTCATGAATAGATCTTGTTAATGCCAACAGCATAGCCGCTACCCCAGGGGTTTTTACACTTTCCTGTAGCAATCCAGCCAATCTACTTACCAATATCCCCACCCTCTTTCTCTCTATGTTTATCTCTCGGGGGCAAAATCAATACCTTATGCTAATCTCGCCAAAATCGAAACTTTGAGAGCTACCATCTATATTCCGTACCAACAAACATCCATAATCATCTATACCTTCAGCTATGCCGGAAAAAATCTCAACATCGTTATCCTTTACTTTGACAAAACTTCCTATAGTACCGTTATATGCCAGCCATTGAGCACGAATTCTTTCAAAACCTTCTGCCAGCCAAATACTATACCATTTTTCCAAAGAAATTCTAAAGACCTCTAACAACTCCTTGCAATCCTGTTTTCTATGAGTTTGCAGATAAACTGAAGTCGCGATATCTGATAATGTTTCGTTGAAATCTTCCTTTGCCATATTAACATTAAGACCTATTCCCACAATTATGTAATCTATTGCAGCTTCATTTAGGTACATTTCTGACAAAATTCCGCATATTTTTTTTCTGCCAACAAGAATATCATTAGGCCATTTAATAGTGCCTTTTATTTCTGCGGCTACCGCTAACGTCTCAACAACTGCAACAGCCGCCAAAAGTGTTGCTTGAGCTCCATACTTTGGATCAATTTGTGGACGCAGGATAGTCGTAAACCAAAGACCACTTCCTGATGGTGATTTCCATATTCGCCCTAAACGGCCTTTGCCAGCACTCTGCCGGTCCGCTTGCACAATTGTTCCTTCTGCGGCCCCTTTCTCCGCTAATTCTTGTGCCTTTAAATTAGTAGAGTCTAGAACCTCATAGTATATGAGTGGCTTGCCAATAATCCTATGACCCGTAGTATTAGCCATGTTCATAAAATTACCTCTCTATCAGATATAATTTATTTAACGAACTGAATAGTAGCAACAAAAATACCACAAGCTACTGCTGAAACAATGACACCGGCAATATTAGCGCCCATTGCTACCGGTAATACAACAGCAAAAGGATTTTCCTCTTCAACAGCATGTTGAGCAATTTTTGCCGTAGAAGGTACGCAAGAAACACCTGCAATACCAACACATGGATTAAAGTTTTTGCCACCTTTTGCCCAGTAAACAACCCAGCCGCCAATAACACCCACCACACCTGAAACAGCTAAAGCGAAAATACCAAGGGCAACAATAATAGCAACCTTTGGATCTAACAAAGTAGATGCTTCGCATAAACAACCTAATAACAAACCAAGCATTAGGGTTGAAATGTAGAGTAAAGTATTCTCTAATAAGTCTTGGTAAGGAACTATTTCAGACTCTTTAATAGCCATACCCAAGAAGAATGACATTAACAACGGTGCTGCCATTGGAAGTAATATGCAAAGCAACCCGCAAGCTACAATAATAAAAATAAATTTTGATTTTTTAGAAACTTCAGGTACATCTTCAATAATATCCATTGCACGATATTTCTTGGGAACCATCATTTTAACTATCCAAGGATATCCGGCATAAGTCAAACTCAAGTATAAATAAGCGATAACTGATATGGGCACGAATAATTTAGGTGCCAACATTAACGAAGTGAATAGTACCATTGGTCCATCGGCACCACCAATAGATGCAACTGCTGCTGCTTCATTAGGTGCAAGTCCCAAAGCTACGCCTAGAATCAAAGTAGCAAATGTGCCTGCCTCAGCAAATATAGCGATAATAATACTTGTCCATGGGTTAGCAAGAATAAAGCCAATCTCACACAACGCACCAACACCCATAAAAACCAAACAAGCTACCAAACTATTACTAAAAGTAAAATTATAAATAGGTTGCAAGAAATTAACTTGCATAATATTAACTAATGCATTCGGATCTGAAATTAAAGGATTTAAAAACAAAGTGCCGGTTTGTCCGTTAGCCAAAAACAAAACACCTGTATTTATACAAATCATACCAATGCCCATAGGTACCATGATTAGTGGTTCTAGGACACGTTTATACCCATAATAAGCAAGGACAAAACCCAAAATAATTAAAATAATACGAGCAACGGCAATAATAGGGTCTTGCGTAAACAAACTGGCTATGCCAGGAAATAATTGCATTAATAAATTCATATCCATTTATTCGACGCCCCCCTCGCTAGAATTTCCACCCATTAACTTGTTTAGCAAAACAATAATTCCTATAACAAGCAATGAAATAACAGCAGTACCTAAATAAGTTAAACCTGCATACGCATACACATTCATTATATATTTCTCCTTCCAAATTTCTTGCTGTGTTCTCTTAAGTCTTCTCACAAAGTTCTTCTTGCTCAGCCTCCGGAATGCTAGAGCAAAAACACATAAAAAAATAGAGAAATAGAATAAACTCTATCTCTCTATCGCCACTTTGCAGTTATAACTAAGTAGAAATCACAAATCTTCTCACACTAGTCTTCGCTCTATACAAGAACTCTTCATACCTTTTTCTTGTATACCTAAATCGCTCACAAATCGATTATAACATAGCAAGAATTTTTGTCAACTATTTTTTTGTATGAAACTTTACAAAAAAAGCATATTAAATATGCATTATACCAAGCCCAGCACGCACATGATTTGTCAGATGGTGCACTGCTGACTCCCCAAACATAGCAACTGCCACCCAACGATCTTTTCTGACAATAGCAATTTTTATAGCTATGTTAGCACTAGTAGATACGTTAACTAAGATACCCTGCTTGGCCTCCATTGTAGCATGCAAAATCGCATGAATTTGGTATGCTTCTTTTCCTACAATCTTATTATTAAGTGCTGCTCCAATTACCGCCTTGGTAGTTTTTTCTTGAAACGTTTCCTGCGAAGTATTACCGCCAACTTCTGTAACGGCGCAAAGATAATCTTCTGTTTGCAAAAATTCCTTAACTGCATTCTCATCAGAAATAGCATTGGTTAATGCCAAAGCCATGGCCCCTGAACCCACATCTCTAATACTGTTTAGCAACATATCCATATTTTTATCTCCTCAATATCCTTCTCTCAAAGTGAAAAACCACTAGGCATTTTCACCAACTTTCAGGTATCTCGTCAAACTTTCCCACTACGAACATAGTTCCTGTACCAGTGGCCACAATTTCCTCTTTACGATTACGCACCACTACGTCTACAACCATTGTAGTCATCCCTTTGTGTACAATGGTCGCGGTAGCCGATGCCTTATCAAAAAAATAAATGCTGTTAATATAATTTGTACTAAGCTGCAAAGTAACAACGCGCTTTCCCAAACTAGCTGCCACTACGCCAAGAGATGTGTCAATGAGTGTGCTGAGTACCCCTCCATGGGCAGCACCGTAAATATTTGTGTGCTTGTCATCTTCTACTTCAAAACTTAAAATGGCTTCGCCACATTTTATGCTTTCGATTGCGATATTACAGTAATGCACAAATCCATTTCTACCATAGGTATCACAGATAAACTTCTCAATTTCATTTGCGTTTGTCAGCGTCATATAATTATTCCTCTCTCTTGTCTCTTTACTAAAAAACAAGTTAAAAACAAATACGGCGCTATTCTAACACAATTCTATTGCTTTCTCAATAATAATTTATTTTTTCTTTTTTAATGCCGACAACAATACATTCCAACTTTTTTGCACCTTACGCCAAACTTTTGGCATTTCACTAAGCCTATATCCCAATAGCAGACCTGCATCTCGGTAAAGCACTCGGCTATTGGTGCCTTGCAAAAATGCCAGGATGTCTTTGTGCCCATAAATATCAAAATTCAGTACTTTTAAGTTGCGATAAAGTGCCTTTAGATAACCATAGGTTTCCTTGTCAAAACGCCCAATTTTAGTGCTGCTACGCACCATAACCATAACTTCAATAATTTTTCTCATTTCACGGGCTGTGTCTTCTTGGAGTTTTTCATTAGTTATTTCAATTTTCAGCAACCGCTCATGCCAATCTTTTAGTCTATGCAAAGCAAATTGATCCATTTGTAAAAAATTAGCACCCTGCCAAGTTGTAACTTCCAACTGTGCAATTATTTTAAAAAGTCCGGCAGTATAAAAGCCACTATTTACTTGTTTGAAAATATTTTTTGTTATTTCTTCTCTGCGTTCATTCAACCGCTCCAACAAAACATTAGTGCGCAGCATAGCTCCCACTTTTTTTAAATAGACTTCCATTGCTTTATAAACCGTTTAATCACATATAATTTTTGTAAAGGTTCATTGAATTCAGTAACTATAGCTTTATAATTTTCATAATCTGCCTTTTCCAATAAGGGTTCTATAAAATCAATTAAAGCACGCAATCTTTTAATATCCGCCAGTAATAATTTATCAACGTCAATTAAATTATCTTTGCTTCGCAAAATATTTTGTTTTTCTAGAATATTGCTAATGGAATGAACAATAAGTTTCTTGAACTCGGTCTCTGCATTACCGGCAGGATCAATATCCAATTTATTGTCTAACATTTTATTTTTCTCTTTTTTACCTGCCAAAAGCTCTAAGCCCCGCTGAAACTTGCTTTTGGGTTCAATAAAAATTGGTACCTTTTCAGCCAATTTAGCGACAAAAACAAAAAGGTCTGCCTTTGTCCCACTTTTTATTTCTAACTCCACCTCATGTATTTTTTCCATGCGCTGAGCAACCAATATTTCGCCTTCGTCAACAGCCATTTCGATTACTGTATCAGGGGTTATTTGTAATAAAGATACTTCTCTATCTACAATAATTTTGAACATAATCTGTAAATCTTCGTCGGCTAAAAGAGTTTGCAATTTATTGTCAAAATTATTTGCAAACCCCGTTAATATGGGTTCATTTTTCTTTAGTGGCACCGTATATTCTTCTCTTGCTGAAAATCCGCCACCGGCTTCCCCCTGGGTTTTGACTGTTGCTTCCAATTTTTTGTCCGTCTTACGAATACGATAAGACATACCTGCGTTGGAGATTTTGTAATCACTAGTATCGTAGTAATAATTTTCTATGGCAAGTTTTTTTTCACTTCCTGCAATAGTGAAATTTTTAATAAGTGTTTGTGCAAAAAATTTAGGTAAATCTTTTCTAGCTATTACTAATTTCATTTCCATTTCCACACTACTAGACATTGGAAAATCTCCTCCTCAATTACAGCAAAATTCAACAATTCAAGCATTTCTTACACAAGTAGTTAGTTACAAATGTTCTATACTACCACGAATTTCAGTAAAAATCACTTGAGCATCTTCTAAAGAATATATTTGTGGTGTAAGTACTCGTAAGTCTTCTACCCGCCAGCCTTTATTCTGCTCAGCCAATTTTTGTAACGCCTCATCCAAACTATTTGCCGCTACAACGGCAATAGCATCCAAATAAAACTCATTTAAGATACAGGGCTCATTAATCATACTATGGCTATGATAAGTTTTATTGTGCCGCCAAACATATATTCTCATTGCTTAACTCACTCCTTAAAAAGCCTTTCTTTCTCCGCCAAAATACCACCAAACCATTGGTATACCAAAGGCAGCCGCTAACATTGCAACACCTAACCAAATGCCATAACCGCTCAAAAAGTTAGCAGAGAAAACGTTGTATGCAATTGCACCTGGCAACATCCCCACCAAAGTCGCTAAAGTATATACTCCAGGTTTCATACTACTGCAACCTGCCACTAGGCTAACAGGATCGTAGGGAAATATTGGCACCATACGTAGCCAGAGCATGCGCATAAAACTATTTTCTGTAGAAAGATAGCTATCAAGCCGTTTGCCCCATTTTCCGCCATAACGTTGCAACTTGCTTTCTTTATTACTGCTAAGTCGGCCGAAAAGGAAAAAAGACCACGCACTGCCTAACCCCCCAATTAGTAGATATAAAATTCCAAACCACGGTCCAAAGAGAATTCCTGAACTAAGATTGAAAAAAATACTAGGAATTAAAAGAACCGGTCTTGAAATATAAAGTCCTATATAAACCAAAGCCCCCCAAGCCCCAAAACTATCCACCCATCTATGCAAATCTTCCGCAGAGTGGGGATGGAAAAAAAGCGAAGATGTATGTGCCCACCAAAGGAACATACAAAGCAAAACCAAACTGACTAATGCCTTTAATTTATGTATCTTCTTACTCTCATCTACTTCTTCTGGCAATAATTTCACCTACTATCTATGTTATTGGCTAATTATAACATAAAGCAGGAAAAGAAACATTAAAAATGGCGCTCGCGTGATTATACTGCACTTCACTTGAGCGTCATCTTTTTAATTTTTTTTCTTTTTTCCTAGATAAGCCGCTGCAATTTCCGGGTTTTCCAAAAGTTCTCTTCCCGTACCCTGCATTGTAATATTACCTGTCTCCAGTACATAAGCCTTATCGGCAATTTTCAAAGCCATATTAGCATTTTGCTCAATGAGTAAAATCGTCATTCCTTGCTTATTAATCTCCCTAATAATTCTAAAAATGTCTTTTATTATAAGAGGAGCAAGCCCCAAAGAGGGTTCATCCATCATCATAAGCTTAGGCCTACACATTAAAGCTCTGCCCACCGCCAACATTTGTTGTTCTCCGCCGGACAACGTTCCAGCCATCTGCCAGCTTCGTTCTTTTAATCTAGGGAACAGTTCATAAACCCAATTGATATCTTTTTCAATTTCATCATTGTCACTACGCATATAGGCACCAATTTTTAAATTTTCTAAAACAGATAAGTTAGGAAATACACGACGTCCTTCCGGCACTAAAGTAATGCCTGTTTGTACTATTTTTTGCGAATTAAGGCCGTTTATCTTTTGCTCATTATAGGTGATTTCTCCTGAAGCTACTTTAACCAAACCTATGATGCTACGCAAAAGTGTACTTTTGCCCGCACCATTTGCACCAATTAAAGTTACAATCTTACCATCAGGAACTTCTAGTGAAATACCTTTTAAGGCTTCGATACCACCATAGGACACTACCAAATTCTCTACTTTAAGCATCCTCGTCCACCCCCAAATACGCTTCTATAACACGCTGATTATTTTGAATTTCTGAAGGAATGCCTTTAGCAATAGTTTCGCCAAAATCTAAAACATAAATGCGGTCGGATATCTCCATAACTAGCCCCATATGGTGTTCAATCATAAAGATTGTCAAATTATATTCATCACGAATTTCCTTAATAAAACTCGTTAACTCTTCTGTTTCCTTAGGATTCATCCCCGCAGCCGGTTCGTCTAGAAGCAGCAATCTTGGTTCTGTTGCTAGCGCCCGTACAATTTCTAAGCGGCGTTGTTTACCATATGGTAAAGACGAAGCTTTTTCTTCGCGCATATCCCACAAATCTACTTTACGTAATAACCCTTCTACCTCTATCTCTGCCTTGGTTTGTTCCTCATTATACCAAGGTAAATGCAACGCAGCTGACATGAAATCAGATTTTATATGCAAGTGTTTCGCTATAATTACATTTTCATAAACAGTCAGGTCTTTAAACAGTCTGATATTTTGGAAAGTACGCGCAATACCAATTTTAGCGATTTCGCTAAGTTTCATGCCTGTAATATCACATTCTTTACCATTATTGTCAGTATAGACTACGGTTCCCTTAGTAGGAGTATAAACCCCTGTAATCATATTAAAAGCAGTCGTTTTACCGGCACCATTAGGTCCAATAAGAGCAACTATTTCATGTTCATTAATTTCCAATTCCAAATTATTTACGGCAGTAACACCGCCAAATTGCATGGTAACAGCATTTGTTTTTAGAATACTACTCATTGGGATGCTCCTTTCCGCTTAAAAAAGCCGAGAGGATTTTTGCAAAACGCTATCAGCTTGCTCCAAGTAATTTCTCTGGTCCCCATAATACCGTGTCGCCAGAAAAGCACGCAGGCCATTAGTAATGCTGAAAACATAACCATACGTAAGCCTGGACGGAAAAGTGGTATCATAGTGCCAAAAATTTCTAAAGGTTCGTCAAATATACGCAAATATTCTAGGCCTGCTGTAACTATCACAGCCCCCAACATGCTGCCTGTAATACTGCCCATACCACCTAAAACTATAATAAGCAGAAAGTTGTACGTCAATGTAAATAGAAAGTTTTTAGGATCAACGGTACCAAGTAAAGCGCCATATAATCCACCACCAATACCAGCAAAAAATGCACTAATCATAAAGGCTAAGCATTTATGTTTATAAAGATTTATGCCCATAGCTTCTGCCGCTATTTCATCTTCACGGATAGCCTTAAATGCCCGGCCATACGAAGAATTAATTAATGCCGCAATAAACGCAAAAGTAATGGCTGTAACCACAAAAATATAACGAACATCGTTTAACGGCGGAATATCCTTAATACCTAGTGCTCCATTTGTAAAAGACGATGCATTAGTAATGCAAATACGAATTATTTCAGAAAATCCCAAAGTTGCAATAGCCAAGTAGTCTCCCCGCAAGCGTAAGACCGGCGTGCCAATAAGGAATGCAACCAAAGCCGCCAAAAGTCCCCCAACTATAAGTGCTAGCCATACAGGCATTTGAATACCTGCAATAAGTGGATTCATTGGCACAGCATAAAAAACATTAGCTCTTAGTTCCACAGGAACAGTGAAAATGCCAACAGTATAAGCCCCAATAGCCATAAAACCTGCCTGCCCCAAAGAAAATTGTCCTGTAAAACCATTTGTTACATTCATAGATAAACCAATAATTGCATAAATCAAACATAAGTTAACAATACGTCGTACATAAGAATCTAGTTCGCCATTAACAAACCACGATACACAAAAAAGTACTATTAGTAAAATTGCGGATAAGATTAAATCTCTTTTATTTTTCATGACTACACCTTCTCCGTTGTTCGCTCGCCTAAAATACCGGTAGGCCTATAGAACAAGATAATAATAAGTACGATGAAAGCGAAAGCATCACGATATCCGGACAATTCCGGGAAAAAAGCAACAATCAAAATTTCCCCAAGTCCCAAAATAAATCCACCTAATACAGCCCCTTTAATATTCCCTATGCCGCCTATAACAGCCGCAATGAAACATTTTAGACCGGGCATAACACCCAAATACGGAGTGATACCAGGGTACCTAATTCCCCACATAATAGCACCAATAGCAGCCAAAGCTGAACCAATAATAAAAGTCATAGATATAATATTATCAATATTAATGCCCATAACGCGAGCTATTTCATAGTCTTTAGAAACCGCTCTCATAGCCATACCTGTTTTTGTGTGGTTTACAATGTGTAATAACGCCAACAAGCTTATTACCGTTATTACTGGAATAACTAAACTAATAGCTTGTATTTTGATACTGCCAACAGCAATATTTTGGGAAAGAAGCGGAATATCAGGAAAACTCATGGGTCTACCACTAAACAAGTAATTAGCTAAATTCTCTAGTAGGAAAGAAGCACCAATAGCAGATATTAACACTGAATTTTTCGGTGCATCTCGCAAAGGTCTATAAGCCATACGCTCAATAACTGCCCCCAGCAATGCCGTAGCAACTATAACGCCGATAAATGTAAAATACCATGGAACATGAAAAATTGTAATACCAAAATATGCAAAATAGCAGGCCATCATAACAATGTCCCCATGAGCAAAGTTAATCATAAGCAAAATGCCATAAACCATAGTATAACCTATGGCAATTAAGGCATATAAGCTGCCTAGTGATATTCCATTAACCATATGCTGTGCAAAACTTGCACCTGACATATTTAAAAACCCTTGGAAAAACTCCATTTGTTTACACCACCATATAAGAATAAAAAGAATTGCTTCCTTCCTTTTCGGGAAGGAAGCAGTAGTATTAAGCTAAGACAAAATATTATTTTACGTCAACAAAATCAATATACTTAAATTTACCATCTTTGACAGTTTTAATAACAGCACCTTTAATAGGATCACCATTTTTGTCAAGAGTAGTTTTACCTGTTACGCCTTCCATATCTTTTGTAGTGGCAATAGCGTCACGTATTTTTACGGAATCTGTGGAATTAGCTCGTTTTATGCCATCAATAGCAATTAAGTAAGCATCGTAAGCCAATGCACTTAAAGCAGACGGTTCGCCTTTATATTCTTTTACATATTCGTCCAAGAATTTTTTGGCTTCGGCAGTAGTAGCTTTTTCACGGTCAAAAGCTGTAGAGAATGCTACTCCTTCAACATCAGCACCACCAACACTAATAAATTCTTGAGTTTCCCAAGTATCGCCGCCCAAGAACGGAGCTGTAATACCTAACTGACGAGCTTGTTTAATAAGCAAAGCAGACTCAGTGAAATTGCCTGGTGCAAAAATAGCATCGGGATTCATAGCCTTAATATTTGTCAAAATAGCAGAGAAATCTTTGTCTCCTGTTTGGTAATTAGCAACTTCAATAACACTATCAGGTCCAGCTAATTTTACGAAAGCATCCTTGAAAAATTTAGCCAAACCAACTGCATAGTCATTGGAAACTTCTTGTATAATAGCAACTTTTCTAGCACCATTTTTAAAAGCATAGTTAGCCATTACAGTGCCTTGGAACGGATCAATAAAACAAGCACGGAAATAATAATCGTTGTTAGCTGTAACCTGTGGATTTGTACAACTAGTGCCTATAGCCGGCACCTTGCTAGTTTTAACAATGTTACCTGCCGCCATGGACAGCGAAGAACCATAAGAACCTAAAATTACTTTAACTTTGTCTCTTTCAATTAAACGGGCAGCAACAGAAGCCGCTTCCGCTTTATCAGATTTGTTATCAGCAACAACCAACTCAACTTTTTTCCCAAGGACTTCCGGATGAAGTTTATTTGCTAGCTTAATACCGCGCAGCTCTAATTCACCCCCGGCAGCATTATCCCCTGTTAGTGGTAAAAATACGCCAATTTTAATTACATCAGATTTCTCAGCGTCTTTTTTTGTTCCACCACAGCCGGTTAGCACGCCTACCGCTAATGCAGAAACCAAAAGTACAGACATCAATTTTTTCAAATTAATCTTCCCCCTGTATATCATTTTTTTAGTATAACGTCCTTCGACATTCGCTATTATATCACGCCGTATTTTGCTTTACAACTAAGACAAATCACGCTTTTATTTACAAATCAATACTAAAGTTTTTACATTTTTGTATCTTTTACACCTTTTTGTCACGTACTTTTTGTTATAATCGCATGTTTTGTTCTTTCAGAGAGGACAAATGCAAAAACGTTTTTGTTTGAGTCCTCTCCCAGTGTACAATTAAATTAAAAATAAAACCTCTTAAACGCAAATGTTTGCTTTTAAGAGGTTTTCTAATGATATTTCTACTCTTTTCCTTCTTGCTCAAGCTTCTCCATAGCTGCCGATCTTTCTTTGACATAATCAGTCATTAAAACCTTGAGTGTCATATACAGTAGCCATACCATGTTTCAAATTTTTCTCTAGAAAAGGATATAATCTTTCTACTCTTTCTCTTTTATCCACCAACTGGACAACAACGGGTAAATTAATTGGATCTGTAAAATTAATCAAAAAGCGCTTTTCCATGCCTCGTTTTTGACTGGCATAACCTTCAATGCACTTGAATACAGTACCACCGGCAATGCCGGCTTTTCTTGCTTCATCGAAGATACATTTATAAATTGGTTTGTCCTTGTAGTAAACATCTTCACCCACATAAATGGTCAAAATCGTCAAAGTTTTGAATTCTGCCGTCATCTTAATTCCTCCCCTTAATATTCCCTATATGTTAACCTTATACTATATTATAGCACTTCATTCATACTCCCGATACGATAACCCTGTAAATCTAAGGTAACATACATAAAACCTATTTTTTTTAGATAAGCGGTTATTTCAGCTCGTATCACAGGATCTAATAATTTAGCAAAATCCTCTTGTGTTACTTCCAAACGTGCTAAATTATAATGGCAGCGCACTCGCAATTGTTTGCAATCATACTTAGTCAAAAACTGTTCGGCAGCATCTACGCGTGCAAGTGTTTCTTCAGTCAAGACCTCGCCATATGGAATCCTTGAAGCCAAACAAGCAGCCGATGGTTTATTCCAGGTAATAACGCCTAACTTATGTGATAATTCCCTTATATCTGCTTTTGTTAGCTCCGCATAACGTAAGGGGCTAACAATTTTCAATTCCTCTAATGCACGCATCCCTGGCCTATAGTCTCCTGTGTCGTCTAGATTAGAGCCGTCAGCCACTGTCTTTATACCTTTCTTTGCTGCTTCTTGCTGCAGTAAAGAAAATATCGCTTTTTTACAATAGTAACATCTGTCAGGTGGATTTTCAGCTACACATGCAACTTTCAAAACATCAACTGTTAATATCTCATGGGCTATACCTAATTGTTGGGCAAATTGTCTGGCAAATTCAGTTTCTGCAGGGGGATTAAAAACGGATTTAACAGTTATGGCCAGCACCTTATCTCCAAGTTCCTGCCTAGCCACCGTGGCTAAGAAGCTAGAATCAACGCCTCCTGAAAATCCTATAGCAACACTACCCAACTCGTGTAAATAAGCTTTCAATTTCTCATATTTTTCTTCAATGTTCACTATCGTTACCTCGTGAGCCAGCATGCTTTTTTCGCCATATTAAATAGCCCACACCGCTAAACAAAAGTGTTAAAACTAACCAGCCTGCAGCCTTAAAAGGATTACAATAAGTAACGCTTGCCTGCATTGGAGTATCCTCACCCATAGCTAAAACCCATGTCATTGTTTTGCCATCTTCAGATACAATTGCAGCATTACTACTAGTTGCCCTAGTAGGCAGCTTTAAAACAAAGCGCAAATCAATTTGCTTGATTAAATTTTGCATCAACCATTGTTCATTAGTTTTAACATTTTTACCTTGATTAGTTTTTAAGTTCAGATGAGTATTAACAGTTACCGTATCAAACAGCAATCCTCCTGCTACTGTAACCATCGGATTTGTACTATTATCCTCTTTTGGCGTTACCACCGTTTTCTCTTTTTTTGTTTCTTGCACAACCTTTTCCAATTTGTCGAACCGGAAAGCGTCTAACACCTTGGAATTTTGTACGTCGCTAATATTGTTATAGTGCTTATGTGCTAAAAACCCTGTCATCTCCCCATCTGCTACATCACTAACAGCATATCCATCCTTGCTGAAATCGCTGCGGAAAGAATCAAGTCCCTTAGCTAGAACAGGTACTGCTACTAACTTGCAATCTATATCCGCCGCACCCATACGAGATATATCCAAGGTGATAACTCCCTTTGCGCAACCGGTCAACCCCACTGTCAAACAGATTAGCAATAGCAAAAATATTTTTTTCATAGGCTAGCTCCTAACGTTTTCTATTAACCATGTCTATTAATGCCTGTTCACGCAATACTGTTTTCAATATTTTTCCCGTAGCACTTTTGGGCATTTCCGCTCTAAACAAAAATTCTCTTGGTACTTTATAAGGAGCAATTCTTTCCAATAAGTATTTGCGTATCTCCCTCTTATCAAGTGCATATCCTTCATTTAAGACTATGTATGCGCAAATGGCCTGTCCTCTCAATTTATCAGGGATACCAATAACCGCTGCTTCAAAAATAGACGGATGCCTATATAATACTTCTTCTATCTCGCGCGGATAAACATTTTCTCCACTAGAAATTATCATATCCTTTAAGCGATCTACAATGAAAATAAACCCTTCTTCATCCTTGTAGGCCAAATCTCCTGTATGTAACCACCCATCTCGCAAGGTCGTTGCCGTTTCCTCAGGAAGGTTGAGATATCCTAACATAACATTGTCACCACGCACGCACAATTCTCCAACTTCTGATGTTCCCACTTGCTCATCATTTTCGTTTAAAATATGCACAGTAACGCCTGGGAGTGCTGGACCTATAGACCCCAACTTAATAGCATTTGTAGGATTGACAGAGACTACAGGAGACGCTTCTGACAAACCATAGCCTTCTTGCACCGGTTTGCCAAATTTATTTTTAAATCCTTCTGCTAGAATACGTGGCAAAGGTGCCCCACCGCTAATAAAGTATCTAATACCAGCTAACTCTTCAGGCTCTGCACCTTTGTAGAATAATTGAATCATAGTTGGAACGCCGGCAAAAGTATTAACATTATGGGCAGAAATAAGTTTCATGGTATCCTTAAAAATATAAGTTTCCTGTACAACAATCGTAGCCCCATAATACAAAGGTCCACTTACCGAAACCGTCCAAGCAAAACAATGATACATGGGCAACACACATAATGCAGAATCTGTTGAATAGGTCTTTACTACCGAGGTGAATTCTGTAGTATTAGCGACTAAATTCTTATGGCTAAGCATAGCTCCCTTAGGGATACCCGTAGTTCCTGAAGTATATATTATGGTACAATTATCGTTTTCATCCATATCACAGCTAACAAATTCATGGTTAGTTTCCTGACACATATCTTCATAGTCAAATTGCAATAGTCCATTTTCATAGCCAATTTCTGCTAAAGCATCTGCCATCTCCAATTTCTGACGTGCTATCATAAATTTCATAGAAGCATCTTTAACTATGAAAGCTACTTCTCTTGACGCCAGCTGAAAATTGAAAGGTACCACTACGGCACCGGCTTTAATAATGGCAAAATAAGAAACTACAAAATCTGCGCAATTCTTACTGAGCAAACCAACTTTATCGCCCTTTTTCACCCCATGGCTTTGCAAAAAGTTGGCCCATTTGGCAACTTTTCTTCGCAACTGACCGTAAGTCATTATTTGATTTTTAAAAATAAGTGCTGTTTTGTCGTCCGGGTGCTCGGCAATAATATCAAAATATAACATTCTATAATGTCCCCCCAAATAATTTTAGTTTTTATCTTTATATTATACTAGACATCGTCGTAAAATGCTAAATTTTACTATTTTTTCTACCATACTCTTGCATACTTCCTATAAATTAAGTAGTATTATAGCAAAGATAAACACAAGGGAGTGAAAACAAATGACTGAAATGAAAATAGGCCTTACTGCTAAAGCTGTGGAAACTGTACTATATACAAATATTGCTTCTGCCCTAGGTAGTGGAAACTTAAGCGTTTATGCTACCCCTGCCATGATTGCACTCATGGAAAAAGCGGCCTGTAATCTTCTAAGTCCCTACTTAGAAAACGATTCTTCCAGCGTAGGCATTAGCATGAATATTACACATGATTCTGCTACCTTACCCGGTAAAATCATAACTGCCACCGCAGAATTAATCTCTATAGAAGGTCGCAAGCTAACTTTTAAAGTAAGTGCCCAAGATGAATACGGTATTATTGGAAAAGGAATACATGAACGTTTTATTGTTAATAAAGAAAAATTCATGGCTAAATTAAAAAATAAATAGAGCAAATAAAAATTACTCCTGCGGGAGTAATTTTTATTTGCTCTCTAATGTTTTTTAGTATTATTCTAACGAAGAATACTTTGTAAGAATATCTGCAACCGTTCATTTTTAGGATTATCAAAAATCGCATCAGGAGTCCCTTGTTCTTGCACAATTCCGTCAGACATAAATATAACCTTTTTAGCAACTTCCCTGGCAAAGCCCATTTCGTGAGTAACAACAACCATGGTCATATTTCCATCAGCCAAGTTACGCATAGTCTTTAAAACTTCTCCTGTAAGTTCAGGGTCCAATGATGACGTTGGCTCATCAAAAAGCATAATATCTGGGCTCATAGCCAAAGCCCTAGCAATAGCAACCCTTTGTTGTTGCCCCCCTGATAACTGGTTAGGATATGCATTAGCTTTGTCGTCCAAGCCTACTTTGGCCAAAAGTTCCAAGGCTATAGGCATAATTTCCTCTCTGGACTGTTTCTTAACGACTAGTGGCGCCTCTAAAAGGTTTTCTAAAACTGTCATGTGTGGGAAAAGATTGAATTGCTGAAAAACCATGCCCATTTTTCCGCATATTTTTCTAGATTCAACAGCAGAAGCATATTCGCCATCTTTGACTAAATAATTATTTTCAATAGAAATAGAACCACCATTAACTACTTCTAAGCGGTTTAAACAACGTAAAAGTGTACTTTTCCCTGAACCGGATGGTCCAATAATTGCAACTACCTCGCCACGTCCAAGCTCTAAGGTAATTCCTTTTAAGACTTCCAGCTCACCATAACTCTTTTTAACATTTTCCATTTTTATTATAGCTTCATTCATATTTCCCACCTACTCCTCATATCTAGCGTAGTGTTTCTCTAGCCAATTAAACACTCTGGTAACCCCAAAGGTCATCACTAAATAAAAACAAGCTGCAATAAAAAAAGGTGTCATATCGAACTCTCGTTGTACAATAGTACGTGCTGCTCGTAATAGATCATTCATAGCTAATACATAAACTAAAGATGTATCTTTAACCAAAGTAATAGTTTCATTACCTATAGGAGGCAACACTCTTTTAATCATTTGCGGAACAATAATACGTCGCATAGTCTGCACATAAGTAAACCCTAAAGTTTTTGCAGCCTCGTACTGCCCTTTTGGAATAGATTGAATGCCGGCACGAAAAATTTCTGCAAAATACGCCGCATAATTCAATACAAAAGCCAAAAGTGCTGATGTTACATCCGGCAACCTAATACCAAATGCAGGTAAGGCAAAGTACACAAACAAAAGTTGTAACATTAGTGGCGTTCCACGCATAATCCAATTATAAAATTCCACGGCCATATTAAGTGGTTTAATATCAGAAATACGTGCCAAAGCCAAAAGCAATCCAAAGGGAATAGACAAACATAAGGTCACAGCGAAAAGTGCTACGGTAATGCGACACCCCTCAAGCAGCGGTACCATCATTCTCAAAATTTCATCCATCTGTTTACACAACCTATCCAAATTTATAAGAGTGTTATTATTATATCATATTGCACAGATAAAAAACTACGTTTTGCAATGTTAGCCAGCAAATAGCTTCAAAAATCATGTCCACACTGAGGAATAAGAAGTGTCTATATCTTATTCTACTCATTTTAGTGAAACCAACAATATAAAGGCTTGCACGATATTGAAAAAAATACCTCAAAAAGCCCCCGCAAGATGGCTTTTTCTATTTTATATGCTATTTATAATAGATAAAGATACCACCATTATTTTGCGAAATGTATATTTATTGTTGAAAATTTATTAACCGTTTTCAACTGGATTAAGAGCATTAGTATTATAAAATTCCTGATATCTTTTAAGTTCCCGCTTCAAAAGATTTGGAGTATCAAGTCCATAGGGACAATTTTGTTTACAGTGACCACATTCTATACAATTATTGATTAAATCCATTTTTTCCTTAAAGCTGTCTTCCATGAACTTTTGATAAGGTGCCCTCTTTAATAGTAATGATATTCTTGCTTGGGTAGGTATTTCTATCCCCACCGGACAGGGGAGACAATATCCACATCCTCTGCAAAAATCTCCTGCAAGTTCAATCCTGTCTTGTTGTATAATCTTCCACATTGCTTCATCCAAAACAGGCGGATTCTTTTCTAATGCTATAAACTCATCCAATTCAGATATTTTTTGAATTCCCCAAATTGGTACTAAATTATCAAATTGTCTTAAAAATGCAAAGGTACTAGCAGCATTAGTAATTAATCCACCAGATAAAGCCTTCATGGCAATAACACCAACGCCGTTTTCTTTACATACATCAATAAGTTTTAAATCTGCCTCCGCTGAAATAGAATTCAAGGGAAATTGTATAGTATCATACAATTTTGATTCTGCTGCCTGCACGGCATTTTTTATATCATGATTTGTCATACCAATAAAGCGAATCATGCCTTTTTTCTTCGCTTCTAGTAACCCTGCATAAAGGCCCTTCTGGTCTTCTGGATTCGGCAACTCTTTAGGATTATGTAATTGATAAACATCAATATAATCTGTTTTTAAATTTTTAAGACTAGTTTCCAAATGATTAAATAACGTTTTTTTATCTTTGGCATGGCTTTTAGTAGCAATGATTATATTATTTCTTACATCAGATAGTGCATAACCAATTTTTTCTTCACTATCTGAGTACTGCCTTGCAGTGTCAAAAAAGTTTATACCATTATCATAAGCCTTTCTTAGTATAGATTTAGCTGTTTCAAAAGTAACTCGTTGTATGGGCAACGCACCAAATCCAGTTCTGCTTACCATTAAATTAGTTTTACCCAACTTTATCTTATCCACGAAAACTCCTCCTTTTTTACCCTATATCAATCTAAAGACATTATTTTATTCTACTGTAAGTTTCCCTATTTCTACTGGTTCAACCTTTTATTTAAATCAAGATATTATTTATATTCTATCACATTAAAATGCAATAAAAACAGATGATTTTCCTAGTAAAATCATTAACAAAAATCAGTCTCATTTAACGATTTGAAAATATAGGTCCCAAAATTAAACACTCATAATAGTAAAGGACCAATGGCTATGCCATTGGTCCTTAAATTTAATGTTATTTCAAAATATCGGAGCCAAACCATTTTGTGCTTATCTTACCTGCTGTCCCATCTTTCTTAATTTCATTCAAGACCTTTTGTACTTCTCCTTGCAATTTTGTATCGTCTTTGCGGAAACCAATACCAAAATCACCAATAGGTCCTACAGGGGTCGGCAAACAAACAAATTTATCCGGTTTCTTACTCATGTAGTAACGTCCAACAATTTCATCAGTAATAATAGCGTCTAAACGACCTGCTTCTAAATCCATCATAGCGGCAATGCAATCAGGATATTTTTTAACTTCTTTAAGCGTAGCTGCAAAATCCTTATCATTCTCCAAGTTTTGTTCAGCAGTAGAAGCACTTTGCATACCTACAACTTTACCTTTCAAATCAGCTTGTCCTTTAATAGGAGAACCCTTAACTATAAAAATAAGTTGCTTACATTCCATATATGGATCACTGAAAAGCATGTTCTTTTTGCGTTCTTCCGTAATGTTTAGACCATTCCAAATGCAATCAATACGGCCACTCTTTAATTCAGCTTCTTTACTAGACCAGTCAATGGGTTTAAATTCCACTGGACGGCCAAGACGTTTAGCGGCCTCTTTCGCCATATCAATATCAAAGCCAACTATTTCATTTTTTTCATTTTTGAATCCCATAGGTGGAAAATTATCATCGAGACCTACAACTATTTTTTTGTTACTATCTTTTTGAGTAGCGGCCTTTTTATCCCCACCACACCCAGCAATGAGACCTGCAGTAACCATTACTGCCAACATAAACACCATAACTTTTTTCACGTAACAAACCCCCTCGATTTTACTTACTTGTTTATTATAATTTAGTAATTATAAAAAGTAAACTACTATTGTTTTGGTGTGTTAACAATTAAAGCCATAAATACCAGGTCTGAGCTTTCAGTGTTTTTTAGGCCATGAGATCCACCATCATAACAAAAAGTAACATCACCGGCAACAACAGGCACTTCTTCTCCATTATCTGTATATATGCCTTTACCGGACAATATATAATAAGTTTCGTTATTGCCCTTGTGCTGGTGATAACCCAGTGCACATCCTGGCTTTAAAGTTACTTGTGCAAACATAGGACTTTGTCCTTGAAAAAGCTCCTCGTCAACAATATGCTCAATAATAACATTCCCAGTTTCCTTGTTTTCTCTTATTTGTATTTTCTTTTCATGAAAAACTGTCATTTGTTATCCCCCCTATTTCTTTTCCGCCTCTAGACCATAGTCCTTACCATCTGTCACAATTGTGATGTCTCCATCTACAAAAGTTCCATAAGACTTAATTTTATGAGCCTTAATGCGCTCCACGGTTTTCTTGCTGGGATATTTATCCGTAGCCTCACCCTTTTTTATACCATAACTAATAACTGCTACTTGTGGATCAACAATGTCCAGCCAGGCATCACTCGTTGATGCGTTACTTCCATGATGTCCAACTTTAAGTACGTTGGATTTTATTTTATCTTGAGGATAAAGACCAATTATATGTTCTTCAGACTCCTTATAACTATCGGCGGCGAACATCATAGAAAAGTCTTTATACACTAGGCGCATAACCAAGCTGTTTGGATTAAGATTAGTATCGCCCGGTACTGTAATCTTGTGCTCCACAGGCCATAACACTTCAAAATAAGCCCCGTCTGCAATAGTGATTTTCATAGGTGCCTGTATCTTAGTTTTAGTAATATGCTTCTCGTCTATAAGCTTTAGAATCTTAGGATAAATTTTGGAATTTGGATTAATGAGTTCAGTATCATATACTTGTTTAATCTTAAAACTATTTAGCAATGCCGGCATACCACCAATATGATCTTTATGTGGATGCGTCATAAAAATTATGTCAAATTTATCAACGCCAAGCTCACGCAAATGTTGAACCAAATTATTGCTATTTTCCTTTAGCCCTGTATCAATTAAATAATTTTTACCACCTATTTGAATAAGGATGGAATCTGCCTTACCAACATTCATAACATTAACAACAAGCTTTTTAGACGGTATAGTATTTTGCAAAGTTGCCAGTCTTCTTGCCGGCACTTGCTTTTCTGCGTCTGCACTAATATTGGTTTTACAACCAGCAAAAGAAAATATCATACTTAAGCAAACCAGTAACCGAACCCACATTTTTAGCATCGGCCTAGCCTCTTTTCATTTTACTCCGTTATTTCTAATTTTAATTTATCATTATCCTGAGCGGCTGTTTCAAAAACCTCTAACAAACGTTCACCATATTCTCCTAGACTATCTTCCTCAGCAATTTTATTGGAAATGATTATTTTGGTTTTTTCATCAACTTCTGTCAAACAATCATATAGTGCATCCAAGTTAGCACCATAGTGATTAGGAAAAGAAAAACATCTCCCAAATATTCTTGGAGTTCTTCCGGCGTAGAAAAATCCCCAGCCATTATATGTATTTTTTTCATAAATATTTTCCCCCTAATATAGCTTTTCAAAATTTTTATAATGATCTCCAGAATAATATATATTTCCATCATTAGAAAAAATTATCCGTTTGGAGCCCCTACTACCCTTAATATAATCAATATCACATTCTCTATATGTGCGACCTGCAACAATGGGCAATCTGCCCTCAAAGTTACCGAACTTATCGCCGCCAATACTCTTCCCTGGTGCTACCTCGTCTAGCGTCCTTTTATGCGTCCACCCCAATTTCATAGCTGTTTGCTTTGTTATAAAATTACTAGGCAATTTATTGTAAGTATGAAGGTAAAGAGCCACATCATCTCTAGAAGTATACACACCTTTTTCTTCTATTTGCACAGTTCCCTGTGGCAGCATTGAATCAGAAGAATTTATGGTAATATTCTTACCGCACCCCATAGCCACTATTGTCAAAAACACTATGCCAACTAAAAGTGCCAGCAATTTCCTCATAACCCTTACCTCCCTCTAATCAACTGAGAGTAAACCGCAGGTATTACTTTATGTTTTCTTGCGCAATAGCAATTAACCCATAGCCATTATTACGCACAAAAGCAAAAACGTCAATACTATTACATTATTAAAGTACTGTCATTTAGTATTTTGCTCAATATTAGCTTTATTCTTTACTTTGCTTTTTCTTTATAAATAATTGCATATATACCGGCAACAAGGATAGCTCCACCTAAGATATTACCTAAAGTTACAGGCAATAAATTGTTCATAAAGAATGTTTCCCATGTGGCATGTAAGGGAACTGCTCCGCTCATAGCTAAGTAACGTTGATCTGTTCCTGTTAATATCCCTAGTGGTACAAAAAACATATTAGCAATACAATGTTCCATGCCCATAGCTACAAAAGCCATAGTAGGAAACCAAAGTGCTATAATTTTTCCAGTAATATCCTCGGCTGCTGAAGCTGCATACACAGCAAGACAAACAAGCCAGTTGCAACCTACAGCACGCCAAAAAGCATCTCCAAAGCTTAAGGTACATTTACTATTGGCAATACTTACAATGGAATTAGCCCAAGGCATAGTGCTCTGTCCCGCAAAATTTATTGTTTCAAAAATTATTCCACTACTATAAGCCATAAAATAGGCTACAAATAAAGCTCCCACAAAATTGCCACCCCAAGAATAAATACCACTTTTGCAGGCAGCAATAATAGAGATATTTTTACGATAACCTGCTGCTGCCAAAGACATGCAGTTTCCCGTAAATAGATCAGCACCGCAAACTATAACCAGCATCAGCCCTAAAGGGAAAACCGCGGCAAAAATAAGTTTAGCCATGGAACCCCATACAGATATTGGCAAAAATGCCGCACAACGAATTGCCAAAAATCCCCCCAAGGCAATATATGCTCCAGCTAGAAATGTCAGTCCGCAAGTACCTGCGAAAGACTGCTTAGTTCTAACTACTCCACCACCAACAATTGTGTCTAAAAGTGCGTTAGGTGCTTTAAACGTCATTGTAAACCTCCCATAAAGTTAATTGCTATTAGCTGCACTATGTAATTCTCTAATATTTTCATAGGAGCCTTACCAACTATGAAACTCTTCAGAAGTCATTATATATTACACAAATATGTCTTTCAATATGTTTTTTACAAAAAAGTTCCTATTCCTGCATGGATAGGAACTTTTTATTATTTCACAATGAGAATTTTTATTGCCTTTAAGGTAAGTTGCGCATTAGCATCCAATAAAAGCGGTTCCGCTTTAGCTAACGCCTTATTATTGACACTGTTGTCAGCATAGCCAATACCGTCTGTACTACAATCCTCAACACGCAAACCTGGTTTGAATTTTTCATTTATAATATCATCAATAATTGAATAAACAGTATTATCTACGTGCTTGAGAGCACTAGTTAAAATGTAGGGACGCGCTTCTTCCGGAGCTGTAGCCCTTTGATTAGTGTCACAACCAATTGCCAATTTTTTAACTTTGGCAGCTGCAATAAACAATCCTTTACCGCTCATGCCTGCTGCATGAAATATAACATCTACACGTTTGTCATACATCTGCAAGGCTTTTTCCTCTAATTTTTTAGGATCCGTAAAACTTTCCACAAAATCACTTTTAACCTTAATAGATGGGTCGACATAACAAGCACCGGCCTTATAACCACTTAGTAATTCTTTATTTGACCGAAGATTTTTATAACCACCAATAAATCCAATATTTTTAGTATTTGTAGTACCACCCGCAGCAACTCCGGCTAAAAATCCAGCTTCCAGATCATTAAATTTGACACATAACAAATTAGGCATTCCTAAATTTTTATCCCCATCAATGACTATGAATTTTGTTTTTGGTCTACTAGCGGCAAGCTTGGCAAAAATAGGTAGATAAACGTCGCCTAGCCCAATAATAAAATCGTTTTTATTATCAAGTTTACTAATATCCTCTACTCTAAGTTTGTCTGCTTTCTTATTTATGAAAACAGCCATATTTAATTTTGGTGCAAAACTATTTATGGCTCTATTCATGCCATCGTAAGCCATCTGATTAAACCCTTGATCGTTAGTTGGTCCGCCATAGCACATAAGTCCTTGTAAATTTGCAGCTTGCACCGATGTATTTAACATTAAAGACATAACTACAGTTGCCAATAAAATTTTAGCCACCTGCAACTTCATGGTTTAATCGCTCCTTTATTTTTTGCCTGCATGGCCATTTTCTTGCTGGTCTTAAAAAGTCTGGCTATGCTGGAAATAAGCAAGATGCCTAGGGCAATGGCAGTAGCATCCAAAGATGCCTGAACCATTTTTTCCATTCCCACATTATATGCATTTAGCATAAAAAAATTCATAGCACGATACAATGGTAATCCAGGAACTAAGGGAATGATACCGGGAATAGAAAAGAGTGTCACCGGTTCTTTGAATATGCGCGCAAAAACTTCACTTATTACCGCTAGAATTATGGTCCCCATGAAATTACTAAACATGGAGCTATATCCCAGGCCATCTTTCATATAAATATAAACAGCAAATCCTATTGCACCTACTAGTCCGCCTGGTATAAGGACTCTGCGCGGAGTGTTAAAAAGCTTGCCAAAGGCTATAGTTGCTATAAAGGCAAATAATATTGAAACTAGCATTGTACCCTCCTATGCATGCCAAACACCTAATACTGCCGCCATGCCTATAGCTAGCCCTCCTACCAACAAGAGGGCTTCGCTAACGCGTGTATTTCCGCTCATTAAATCACCAGCCATATAATCCCGCAAACCATTAGTAAATGCTACACCTGGTAAAAACGGCATAATAGCACCAACTGTCATTTTCTCCATGCTATTTCCTGGAATGATTTTTTGAAAAATCAAAGCCACTGCACACAAAATAACCCCAGCCAATGTTGTTTCCCAAAAGCTACTGGGACGAAAAGGTGAAATCTGTTTTAAAACCAGCATAGCAATGGCCGCCGCAAAAAATGCTCCAATAAACTCGTAGACATCTCCACCAAGCACTACGGCAAAGCAAGCTGCCGCTAAACCTGAAGATAGGGTCTCTACATAATAGGGTCTAGGTGGTCTCTCCAATTTTTCCCGCAATATATTCATTGTTTCTTCATAATCATGCTGCCAATCATAAAAACTAAAGGCTAGTTTGTTTATTTCGCTAATAAGGCCTAAATCCGTACCACGCCTGTTCACTCTATACATGCATGTGAAACCGCTAGCAACCTCATTACTGACAATAATAACCGACGGTGTGCAAAACACTGACACCGTATCCATTCCTCTTAAATTGCACATTCTTACTATAGTGTCTTCTACCCGATAAGTTTCTGCTCCGCTGCAAAGCAAAATTTTACCCGCAGTAATAGCAATTTCCAAAACTTGTTCTTTCGTCATCGCCATAATCTTTTCGCAAGCCATATTGCACTCCTTTGTACATATACATACGTCATGTCCGATAACTTTTTACCCATTCAAGGCGTTTAAGAATTTACACATTAAAAATTGTGTTTATTGCTGCTTTAAATTTATTTGCTCCTCCCATGGAAGGATGCGGAACAATATTACAAGCCACACCGTATTTAGCCAAAGTCCCTGCCGCTTTTTGTCCTATGGCAATTACCTCCATACCGGGAACCAATTCCAATAACATTTTAGCGTAAACAATCCCTATATCAAGCTCTGCTTTAGAAGGCGTCCTATTTGTTAGTACTTTACCATCTTTATATGGATGAAAGGGAAAAATATTCCACAATATGCTCTGAAAAGGTGATAACCCTTGCTGGGCTAATTGTCCCCACATAACAGTAGCAGTGGGTTCATTGAACCCTTCTTCCCGTTGTTTCTTATTGAGCAATTGACATTTTGGGTTGCTCGTTCTCCTGTAATTCCATTCACCCAATACCACTTTCGGCGATACTGTAGGATGAAACCCCAGCAATATGCGCTCACTAGTCATTGCCATTCCTGAAAAATGTCCACCTTGATAACCTAACCCCTCAGCAATAAATAGATACTTTGCGTTTCTGCGCAAAGTCAAATATCTGAGTAAATTATCCGCCCTAATCTCTGGAGCCTCAGGTCCTATATCATACAGGGCATCATAATCCAACCAAGGATTAAAAGTTTCTGCTCCCTTGTATGATTGTAATTGCTTTACAAAATTTTTCATTATTCTAAGCTCTCCATTATTTGCTCCCATTTTACCATAAGTTTAGCAATAGTTGTTTTATATTCTTCATATTCTTTTGCCATGTCCACGCTAGCTTCAAAAGATGTTTGATTAGAAGGATCAGCAATTTTCGCTTCCAATACTTTAAGCATAGCTTCTTGTTCACGAATATTAAGTTCAATTTTAGGCAAAAGCTTTTCTGCCTCGCCTTGACTATAGCGTTTTTCTTTTTGCGTCACGGTAATTATTTGTTTGTTATCACTTTGTTCCTGTTTCTTTACCACACGAATAGGTTGCGTGGCTAATTCACTCTTGTTTTTTTCCCTTTGTTCAAGATAAAAATCGTAATTACCTTTATAATCATGTATGGTTCTTGTATCAATTTCCCAAATACGTTCGGCTACTTCATTAACCAAATAACGATCATGGCTAACTAACAACACTGTGCCATTGAAAGTTTCCAAGGCAGCTTCTTACAGCTTCCTTAGCCAAAATATCCAAATGGTTGGTGGGTTCATCTAGGAGCAGACAATTTGCACCGTCTAGGACCAATTTCAAGAGTACCAGCCGTGCTTTTTGTCCGCCTGACAGTGTTCCAATCTCTTTGAATACTTCCTCACCCCTAAAAAGCATACTTCCCAAAAGTTTTCGAGTCTGTTCATCTGTATAGCCATATTCATTTAGGAAATTATCCATAATAGTTTCGTTGGGATTCAAACGCTCATAGCTTTGGGAAAAATAACCTATTTGTACTCTATTACCAACTTTAGCGGTTCCGCCCAAAGGCGGTATTTCCTGCAAAATAGTTTTTAATAAAGTTGTCTTACCTGTTCCATTAGCTCCTAGAATAGCAATTTTCTCACCACGTGTAAGAACTAGATTAATATTTTCAACTAAAACATTTCCTCCATAACCCACATTTAGTTCCTCTAACACGATCACCTTTTCAGCCGATTCTGTAGCCTTTGGCAAACGCAGGGTAAACTCTTCTGTCTGTACAGGTGCTTCTATTCGCTCTAAGCGATCTAACTGGGACTGACGCCCACGGGCCATTTTGCTTTTGATTCCTGCTTTAAAACGCCTTATATAATCTTCTGTCCTTACTATATATTCTTGTTGTGCTTCATAGGCAGCTTCACGCGTTGCTATTTGTATTTCTTTTTGTGCCAAATACTTCGTGTAATTCCCTTTAAAATGCGCTAGTGACTTTGCTTCCATTTCCAGAATTTTCTCTACTACATTATCCAAGAAAAATCTATCATGACTTACTACCAAAAGTCCGCCTTTAAATTCTTGCAAATATTTCTCTAACCACTCCGTCATTTTAATATCTAGATGATTTGTAGGTTCATCCAAAATTAAAAGATCAGGAGAATTTACTAATGCTGCCGCAAGCATAATCCTAGTTTTTTGTCCCCCGGAAAAATGCTCAGCACTTTTATTCCAGCTTTCTTCCAAAAAGCCTAAACCAATCAAAACTTTTTTTATATTAGACTCATAATGGTAACCATCTAGCTGTTCATATTTAAGTGTCGTCCTTGCGTAATCTGCCAGCACTTGTTCCAGTTCTGCTCCCGGTTTTGTTATAGCAGCAAGTGCTTCCAAACTTGCCATTTTTTCGCGCAATTTCACAATATCTTGGCAAGAACCAAGCATAAATTCCCAAAGCGAAAAATCTCCCATATCAGCAAAACCCTGCTGTACATATCCTAAACGCAAGTCACTTTCATAGCTTATGCTGCCCTCGTCCACCGTTTCCGGCTGCAAAAGGCAGCGTAAAAGAGTTGTCTTCCCACTACCATTTACACCAACTAATCCAACTTTTTCACCTTTACTGATAGTAAAACTAACATTTTTAAAAATACTGTGAATACCAAAACTTTTGGCAATATTATCAACTACTAATTGCATGTATTAACCTCTTTCATAAAACGATTAAGAGAGGGGCTGCAAGCCATCCCCTCTCCTATATTTGGCTGCTTACTCTAAATAACCTTTGGGATGGCTGGAGTGCCATCTCCAAGCTGTCTCTATTATATCTTCAATTTTACTAAACTGTGGCTCCCACTTAAGTTCTTTTTTTATTTTAGCTGACGATGCCAATAGAATCGCAGGATCTCCTGCCCTTCTTCCCTGCTCCGCTACAGCAAAATCTTTACCGGTAACTTTTTTTACTGTGCTAATAATTTCACGCACAGAAAATCCCTGTTCTGAACCAAGATTGTATACTTTACTACTACCACCATTGTACAAATGCTTAAGTGCCAGCACATGGGCTTTGGCCAAATCACACACATGAATATAATCACGAATACATGTTCCATCCGGCGTATTATAATCCGTGCCAAAAATAGAAACGCTGCCATGAATACCCTGTGCTGTTTTAAGCACTAAGGGAATCAAATGACTTTCCGGATTGTGATCCTCCCCTATATTCCCCTGGGGTGCTGCTCCTGCCGCATTGAAATACCGCAAGGAAACATAACGCATATCATAGGCCAGCGAATAATCACTTAACATTCCCTCAATAATTAGTTTTGTACGCCCATAAACATTTGTAGGTGCTAATTTTGCATCTTCTGCAATTGGACACTTATCCGGTTCGCCATAAACCGCGGCGGTGGAAGAAAAGATAATCATATCCACTCCTGCCCCACGCATGGCATCAAGCACGCCCAATGATCCTGCCACATTATTATAATAATACCGACCGGGATTTTCCATTGATTCTCCTACCAAACTACTGGCAGCAAAATGCATCACCGCATCAATCTCATATTCACCCATAACATGCTTTAAAAAATTCATGTCATGAATATCCCCCTCGATCAGTTGCACATCTTCTGATACTGCATTAGCGTGACCTGTGGAAAAATTATCATATACAACTGGCTTATGACCACTTTTCACTAATTCTTGCACTACATGGGAACCTATATACCCCGCTCCGCCTGTTACTAAAACGTTCATATTTACACTCTCCTATACTTCTTCGCCGCCCATAATAGCCAATACTTCAGCTGTCTTCTCTTTTAGCAATTTTTCATCTCCGCGGGTTTCCACATTAAGACGCATTACAGGTTCCGTATTAGAAATCCGAATGTTAAAACGCCACTTAGCATATTCTACGCTAATACCATCTAAATAATCCAATTTAGCATCAGCATATTTCTTCTCGATTTTTGCCAATACTTCGCCGGCATTTTCAACTTTTCTATTAATCTCGCCGCTACAAGGATACAACGCAACTCTTGCCTCTACTAATTGTGCCAAAGTCTTTCCTGTTCTGCTCATAAGTTCTGTAACCATAAGCCAAGGAATCATGCCACTATCGCAATAAGAAAAATCCCTGAAATAATGATGAGCAGACATTTCCCCTCCATAAATAACGCCATTGGCACGCATGCACTCTTTAATGAAAGCATGTCCACTTTTGCAACGTACCGGTTGCCCCTTAAACTTTTCTATGATTTCTTCCGTATTCCAAGTTAAGCGAGGATCATACAATATTTTCTCACCGGGATTTTTTTCCAAAAAAACTTGTGCCAACAGACCAACCAAATAATAGCCCTCAACAAAGTTTCCTTTTTCATCGAAAAAGAAGCAACGGTCAAAATCACCATCCCAAGCAATTCCTAAATCCGCCTTGTAATCTATAACTGCCTTTGATGTTACGACTCTATTTCCCGGTAACAAGGGGTTAGGGACACCATTAGGGAAAGTACCATCGGGTTTTTCATTTATTTTTATGAATTCAAAAGGCAACTTCTTTTCCATCTTTTTTATTACGGCGCCAGCGCCGCCATTTCCTGGATTAACCACTATTTTTAAAGGTTTTAAAACCGATGTATCGACATAAGTCAAAATATGCTTAATATATTCAGGCATAATATTGTATTTCTCAACCTTACCTACCTTCGTGCCTGGATAAATGCTATCCGGTATGGCTCCCTTAACTACCATCCTAGCAATATCCTTAAGCCCTGTATCCTCGGATATTGGCTTTGCACCGCGACGTACAAGCTTCATCCCATTGTAATTAGCCGGATTATGACTAGCAGTAACCATAATACCACCATCTGTCTTTAAATAAGCAGTGGCAAAATAAATCATTTCTGTTCCACACTGACCGATATCTATAACATTGGTCCCAGCATGACGCAATCCCTCGGCCAAAGCACTTGTTAATTTCTTGCCTGTTGTCCTTATATCACGACCTAATACAACGGATTTGGCCCCCAACATTACGGCGAAAACGCGCCCTACTCGATATGCCATTTCTTCGTTAACTTCAGTAGGAACAATCCCACGAATATCATAGGCCTTAAAAGCTTTTTCACTAAACATCTCTTGTTCTCCTATTCTATCTTCTCTTTCGCAAACATTCCAACTAATTTAACTTCTACATGTTATAAGCAAAATCCTGCTGTGCTTTTATCTTAGTAATATAAATCGGCTCCATTTTTGATAGCCCTGCAAAAAAACAACTGCTGTGCACAAAAATTTTGTAATGTTTTGAAAGTCTTTAATATATTTATTGTTCTTTTTTTATGGAATTTAACGTTTTTTCATCTGATGCTCTACGCCAATAATCCCACCCATTTTTACTTCCGCCTAACACAAACTCTGCTGCGGTATTGGGAGAATCAAAGGTTATATCATCTTTAAGCCGGTATTTCCCGTCCTTCAAAAAAATCCCGTTATTTTCCCGCAATTCTTCTCTAAGCTCGCTTGCAGATTTTGTTTGCGGAACTCCCCGGTCCAACAAAATATTGCTACCTGCTTTAACACGAAGGTTTTTATCGCTGCCATAAAAATAACCGTAAGCCACTGCTTTGCCATCGTTAATAATTACCACGTCAAAATCCTGTCTGGTTTCCATATAATTACTAACATCAATTGGGAACAATTTTAAAATTTCATTTATGATAGCATCAGTGCGTGCGTCTATTTCACTAAAGCCCCATTTCTTTTTTTTGAAGAAGTATTCATTCATCTTAATATGACTACTTTTATGTAATATTTCTTTTTTAACGGCAAATGACCTATTGCCCATAACTGTATTATCGACTTTGGCAGCCAAAGTTAAATTACCAAGCCGATTAACATAAGAAATATATTCCTCAAAAGACACATTATTTACTTCCGTCCAGGCCGCTCCTTTAGTTTGAGGCATAACATGTTCAATGCTCAAACTTCCCTGCTCTATAGGTACATTGCTTTTTTTCAACTCTATCTTTTCTAAAATCCAGCGTATGTTTTTTAAATTATAGGCGTTTGCCGTTTTTAAATAATTTTTTATATCAGCATCATCCGGAATATAAGAAGTTTTCTGCCTAGTTGAATTAATCAGAACATCCTTGCAAATCTTGTAGAAATTTTTGTAACCCTCTTTAGCACACTTTTCTCTAACTAAACGTAAATATGTAGGGAAATAGCGGCTAATGTCATTGGTATCCAAATTAGTAATATAACGTCTTATTAAATATATGTTTATAAGCTTAATAACATTACTTGCTTCTTCTGCTTTAATATTCCCTTTACGCAACAATTCCATAACCTGCATAGTAAAAGGTGCCGGCATATCCGAACGCAACACTCGATAATTAAGCAACTCTTCGCCTAATATATCTGCTTCATTAGAATAATATAACCGGTAATAGTGCTCGCCAAACCTCAAAATATCTTGTAATAAAGAAACTTCATCGATATTTTTTAGTTGTTCGTTCCAATATTTTTTAAACTCACTGTACACATTTTTTTTGGACGTTAAATACATTTGTTTATTAGCAAGATATAGTCGCAAAAAACTTTCCAAATCCCGTGGATTAGGCAATAAATTTTCTAGCTTTCTCCAATAGTTTGTATACAACTTTTCTTGAGTATCATTATCCTTATTCATTAAAATATAATTTCTAATTAAGTCTGCTGCTATTAATTCCATGCCGGTAGAATTGATGCTTTCGAATATCTGCTGTGGATTATCTCCGTCTTGCTCCTTAAGCAGAATAGAAATAATCTGCAAGCGTTTTATAGCATCTATTATTTGATCATAAGAAAATCCTCTGTCTATCCATTCACACACTTGTTCTTTGCAAAAAGCGTAGTTCAAGCTAACGTTAGACGTTGAATGTAAATTATCATTACCCATGGCAATCTCTTTATAGTCATCGTCATCTGATACCGAAGGTTTTAACCGCAATTTATAATTATCTTCTATTTCCCTGTTTTCCAGATAATTATTGTTAATTGCGCTGGCAATAGCATCATTACCTCGTTCCTTTGCCACATGTTTTATGGCATATAAAAGAAGCATAAGTGTGGTAAGCCTCTGCTGTCCATCAACAATGGACCGTTCTTGACCATTAAGTGTATCTTTAGTAACGCAATATACCAAACTACCCACAAAATGCTGTCTGTGTGGGTTTTCTAAAAGAATTTCTATGTCATTAATGAATTGTTTTACCTGGCTGGCAATAGCATCATTACCTCGTTCCTTTGCCACATGTTTTATGGCATATAAAAGAAGCATAAGTGTGGTAAGCCTCTGCTGTCC
>Ga0183099_1000269_pt1 | contig 42558 bp, 35 predicted proteins | sample Biomet1_FD_127788 | JGI IMG/M metagenome (GOLD analysis project Ga0183099, IMG submission 127788) | Microbial communities from bioreactor (seeded with anoxic lake sediment) at LBNL, California, USA - Biofuel metagenome 1 | ecosystem: Engineered > Bioreactor > Anaerobic > Unclassified ... | reverse complement strand
GGTGTAACTGACAAAGCTTTTTTCTTGTTCCGCTTATCAAAATTATATGCTTAAATTTGAAATCCCTCAAGTTTTGTAGGTGATCCAAGTTTTATGCTGTACTATAAATAAAAAAGTCTCTGAAAATAACGATTTTCAGAGACTTTTTTGTGATCCAGCTGGGATTCGAACCCAGGACCCCATCCTTAAAAGGGATGTGCTCTACCAGCTGAGCTACTGGATCGGGGCATAAAGCCTATATGTAATTTGAGTTTCGTGATTCAGCTGGGATTCGAACCCAGGACCCCATCCTTAAAAGGGATGTGCTCTACCAGCTGAGCTACTGAATCAAGGCTTTTCGCCGTTGCAAAAAGCGGATGCAAAGATAGTGTCTTTTTTTGTAAACAACAAACTATCCTCTTATTTTTGAGTTGTTGGTTGAATTGTTTTTTATAATGCGTTGTTTTGTACTGTTTTGTTCGCGCTGTCAGACGAAATTTTTTATTGTTTTTGCAAAATCAACCATCTTCTCGGGGTTCGATTCCAGAATATTACCCACCACAATAGCATCGGCTCCCGCTTGTAATGCGTTCAAAATGTCTTCGTTCGACCGTAATCCTCCTCCAACGATCAGCGGAATGGTGATTGATTTTTTGACGCTCGAGATCATGGCGGAGGGCACAGGAGGGGTGGCTCCGCTACCGGCTTCGAGGTAAATCAGTTTATTCCCAAGCAATTCGCCCGCTATGGCAGTGGCGGCAGCCAATTGCGGTTTCTGACGCGGTATGGGGCGGGTGTTGCTGATATATTCCACGGCGGTCGTATTGTTGCTTTCCACCAGAATGTATCCGGTCGAAATGGTTTCGATGCCCGATTGTTTGACGGCTGGAGCAATTACCACATGTTGGCCGATCAGAAAATCCGGATTGCGCCCCGAGATGAGTGATAAAAACAGCAGGGCATCGGCTTCGGGTGTAAATTGAGTGGCGTTGCCCGGGAAGAGTACGGCGGGGATGTTGCACTCTTTTTTTAACTGCTTTATCAGATAAGCGGTCGATTCGCTGGTGAGACTACCGCCGATAAACACCAGATCGGGTTTCTCTTGGTTGAGCAGCGAGGCAAATTGTTGGATACAAGCGTCGTCAGAGCATTTGTCGGGGTCGATCAATACAATGAATAATTTGCGTTTTTGCTTTACAGCTTCCTGTATGGAAAGATAGATTGGAGACTTCATAGAATAGAATTACGTAGCAAAGGTAAGAAAAAGAAGCTGCTAATTTTTATGTAGTTCGGCCAGATACTCCTGTTCCGGTTGCCCCGGAGTGGGAAAGAGGGTGGCGCTTCTGCCCAATATTTTAAGATCCATAAGTGTAGAGTATCCCGAACGACAAAAAATATGCGGTGTCTTGAGCAGATGTGTTTGTAGTTCGCAACTCGACATATCAGGAACCATGTCGATGTTGCCGATCGAACAGCGCTTTGTGCCTGGCCGACCGGTGACGATCAAAGTGGGTTCCAGATCGTTTTTGAACCTTTCGATTATCGATTGCTCAAATAAAGTGCGATGGGGTTCCGGACCCGATATAAGGCAAAGATTTGTGTAGTTTTTTGAGACAGGTACTCGTTCGTTGATAGGGAAGCGGGACAGCCATCCGATGAACCGGGCATTGCGAGGAAGTGGATACTTGTGTGCAAGATCGCCCGATAAGTTGTCAGCTCCTTCAATGTCGGGAATCCAACATTCGTCGTAACGGCTGATAATCCATAGATGGATCCGGCGCAGGATCGGTTCAATCCATCGGTAAGGAGCTCTGATAAGCAACTGATGGGTGATATAAATAGATTTTACCTCTTTGTTCCAAAGTCCGAAGCGGTTGTCGGAGATAACGGTTTGAATATTCTCCTGCCGGATAATTCGTTTTAGTTGGCGGTGTTCACGCACGATTCCTGCAATGATTGTCGGCAGTTGTTGCATCATTGCAAGCAGTTGTGAATCTGAAGGGGAATAACGGATACGGAAGCCGGGGAACTCAATGGTTTTGATCTCCGGAAACTCGCGTTGAAGCCAGCGCAACGCATCTCCGTCGGCAGCAATGACCACTCGGTTCCCTTTGGCAAGGTAGCTCCGGATAATCGGGACACAACGGGTGGCGTGCCCTAATCCCCAGTTGAGTGGGGCGATCAAAATTGACGGATGTGGCATATTATTCGGTTAAAAAACGGATCATTTTTTCAATCGCTTTCCGGCATACCGGACAAAACTCCGGGTGAGCGTTGGTTCTCATTCGGCAATCGAATGAAGGGCGGAACATGCCTTTGGTAATATAACCTCCTCCTTCGAATACTCCGACTTTGTTTTTATACTGATCGACGGGTGGTGTGGGAACGGGCGTTCCCTTCGGCAGCTCGTTTTTCCATTTTGTGTCGAACTTTACCAATGAGGTGATGTTAGGCTCCCAGGGCTCTTTTTTGAGATCGTACATGTCGGCCAACACATCTTGCTTTTCATAAAAATACTCGTCGGCAAGTCCTCCGAACGAATGACCGAACTCATGAACGGATACCTGAGTGGTGTATTGGTTGTCGGCTGTTACCAATGTGTAAAAATTATAAATGCCTCCGCCTCCATAACGGGAGGTGTTGGCCAAAATGTAAATGGCGTCGTAAGGCACCAGCGCGGCATAATCGTATACTTTTTTTACATTCAGGGTTGTGAGGTAGCGGGGCTCATAGAAGGTATAAAAATTGGATCCGACAGCCGTATTTTTCCAAACGGAGTCTTGCGGAACCGACACTCCTGAATCTTCGGAAGGAGCTGCAATGGCATACAGATTGATTCGACTTTTGTATGAAGCAAAGGGTTCGTGTGTGCAGAGGTTTTTGAGCAGCTGCTGCGCATCTTTATAAAACTTTTCTTGTTCTGCGGCGGTATATCCTTCGGCAATGACGGCAATATCGATTCCTTTGTCGGAGGTTGTGTTTTTGCAAATCGTGTTAACCGGAACCGAGCGGGGAGCTCTTTTTTCGATCAGCTTGTCGGTAGGAGATAGGATGTAGCGAAATAGTTCTTTCCATTGATCGAAGTCGGTTCTTTTTTCAATGAGTAGCACAACGGCTTTTTTCGGAAAAGGAAACTGAATGGCTTGTTCAAAACTTTTGCTGGTTGTGTTGGCTTCGGGGGTCGATTGCCATTCGCGGAAAAGTGCACTGAATCCGTTGCTGTAAATGATTTTGTGGGTAAGGCTATCCAATATCCTAAACCGAAAATCGCCCAGATTGAGGTCGGAATCTAAGTGGTTGCGCCGTCCACCCCAGTAGGGCTCTTGTCTCACTCCGTCGAGATAAACTGCGGTTTGATGCGCGTTGCCGCAGAAATGAAAATCGACCCGGCAGGCGTTTTCTGTGAAAAAATCCGGGTAGGAGGGAGCTGCATAGAGGGCAGAACCGGTCAGAAGCAATAGTAACGAAAGTATATACTTTTGCATAAATTTAATTGTTGAAGTAAAAACTGGATACAAAATAAATCAAAATAAATAAAACTACGTCATAAAAACTCAAAATGGCTGTATTTTACCTCAAGAGTCGCCTGATGGGAGGTAATAATGTGTATTTTTGCACCCGTTATAAGCTGATTTAAGACAATGAAGAAGTTATTCCTCAGTATTTTGCTTGTGTTTATGGTCGGATTCGCTTTTGCGCAACAACCTGTTGAATTAATGGGTAGTGTGCAACAGGAAGTTTTGCATGTTAATCTCGATTCAATTGCACTGTCTGCTTTGAGCAAGAATACTCCAGTTTCCGATAGCTTACTGTCGAAATCACAAATTGAATACCGGCTGTTGCCCGATCGTTCTTATTACGAGAGTAACCCATTCTTCGCTGACCTGATCTTTACCGGCATGAAGCTGAGGTTTAATGCTCCGTCAGCTTCCTTTGAGGTACAACCATATAAATCTTGTGCGAAATATGATAAGGAAGCGTTGTCGTATTTCTCTCCCGATTTTCTCGTGATGAGTCGTATGGATAGCTTGCGGGAAGCATTGCGCGAGAAAATTATGGCAATTAATCCATTGCTTATCAAAGACCATGTGTGGAATCTTCCCGATCCGAGCCAGTTTGTTATGAGGAGTATTGCCTCGCCCGGCCAAAAGGATATGTATATCCGACGTAAGTTCGATCTGAATAAGCCAAAGAATTTGAAGGTGAATGGCCTCGAAAAGGATCCGTGGTCTACCAAGGGGGGTGTGTCTATGTTGTTGTCTCAAAATTATACCTCCAGCAACTGGTATCAAGGAGGGAAGAGCAATCTGGCCACTCTGTTTACGCTTGAGGCAAGTGCCAATTATGACGATCAGAAACGAGTTCAGTGGGATAATGCGGTGTCGATCAAGACCGGTATTCAGAGCGAAAGTGCGGATACGTTACGTCATTATTCGGTGACCGAAAATGAGATCCGGTTGACGAGTAAAATAGGGTTGAAGGCGTATGAAAACTGGTATTATAGTCTCTCGGGTGAGTTTACCACCTATTCGTTGACATCCTATTCGTCACTAAACTCAAACACCAAAGTCAATGGATTCTTATCTCCGTTACGACTTGACCTTGGTATAGGTATGGACTACAAGTACAAGAAGCAATTATCCGTGTTAGTTACTCCACTGTCGTATAAATATGTCTATTTTTCCGATACGATAAACTATAACAAAAAGAACTTCAATGTTTTGCCAGGAAAGCGCACTCTGAGTGAGGTCGGTAGTTTGATGAAGGTGGAATACACAGGCAAACTATCGAGTACGGCCAGTGTTGCTACGCGATTCTCATTTTATACCAATTATCACAAAGTGGAAATCGATTGGGAGTCGACATTCAAGTTTGAGTTGAATCGCTACTTGTCTATCAATACCATATTGCACCCACGTTACGATACTGCGGTAATCGCACCCGGCGATCAGCATGCAAAAATTCAGATGAAAGAGGTGATGAGCTTTGGATTTACTTATAAGTTTAACAACATCAGGGCGAAGAAGATGCCACTCCATTGATCGAAACGAGCCAGCACTGCCTCTCCGTATTTTGATAAAGTTTCGCGAACGGTTTCTATCGGCAACTCAATGTTGTTTTTCGACTTTGAGAAAAATTTATCGGCATAGCAAATAATTTGCTCTTCAATGCTCACGGGTGTCAGATCCCGCAAGGGAAGAGGCAGGTTGTTCTCCTGTATATATTCCGCAGTAAGTCCTGTGCCGGTATGTCTTTCACACACTAAAGCATGCCGAGGCAGACCTTCCTTTCTCAGAATATCGGCACCTAAATATCCGTGTTCAATGTATTTATGATTGCCACGACACTCTATTTGCGGGGCGTTTGTTAGGAATATACCGATGTCGTGCAGCATGGCTGCTTCGGCAATAAATTCGGTGTCGGCATGTAGTTCGGGGTGTTGCAGCGAAATAGCCACCGCTTTGCTTGTGACGGATTGGCTATGTTTAAGCAATATAGCATACAATTGACTGTCTGTGTTGTAATATTTAGACAGTATCGACAGTGGGCTCATTTTTTTATTGTATTTTTGAGGATCAAATATACAGAGAAATTCTTTTTAGGCGAAAATATTCGACATTTCTTTGGAACCAAATAAAAATTAAAACGATATGGGACACGGAACAATGAACTTGATGGAAGAGGTGATTTGGATTGGTGGTGTCATCATCATTACTTTTTTTGCGGTAAAAATGTCGTCGTGGTTGATCAAGCGAGCTTTTGCCCGGGCGGCAACAAAGATGAAGATGGATCCGACCAACTACTCGTTTCTGAAAAATACCATCAATTTTTTTGTAGTTGTTGCGGGCATTCTGTTTTTATTCAATAAGATTCCCGAGTTTAAACGTATCGGTTCTGCTATGTTGACCGGAGCCGCTATTTTGACGGCCGCCATAGGTTTTGCTGCCCAACAATCGGTAGCCAATATCATCAGCGGAATTTTTATTATTATGTTCAAGCCCTTCCGGGTAAGCGACAACGTAATTCTACCTGACGCAAACAGAGGAGTTGTCGAAGATATAACCTTACGGCACACTGTGATTCGCGATCCTGAAAACAGGAGCATCATTGTGCCAAATACCACTATCAATTCGTCTACCATTATCAACTCAACCTTTGCCGATCAGCCGGCGTGTGCTTTTGTCGAGGTGGGGATCGGGTATGCCGTCGATATCGACAAGGCGATGGCGTTGATGCGTGAAGAGGCGATGAAACATCCGTTTTTGATCGATAACAGAAACAAGGAACAGGTAGAGGCGGAGACTCCGGTAGTAGTGGTAAGGGTGTTGGAGCTGGGCGATTTTGCCATTAAACTGCGTGCCTGGGCTTGGGCTGCCAACTCAGGGAATGCATTTGAGCTGAAATGCGATCTGTTGAAGGCAATAAAAGAACGATTTGATAAAGAGGGAATTGAAATTCCCTATCCATCTCAAAATATCTTGCTAAAGCAGGGTTGATGAGGAAGTTTGTAACCGATTGTATAGTTTTTTATGATTAAAAAGAGTGCCAGAACCAGATATCTCGAGATGATCTCGTGGCGGGAACAACACATCAAAGAGCGTCAGTTCGTGTTGTTTCTCAGTGTCTTGGTAGGATTGTTCACCGGGCTTGCTGCGGTTGTGTTGAAGATGTCCATCCATGGCATTCAAACGCTTTTAACGCATCGTTTTGCATTGGATTCGGCCAACTACTGGTACTTGATATTGCCGGTTGTCGGTATCTTCATAGCCGGATGGTTTGTCCGGAATATTGTGCGTGACGATATCAGTCACGGAGTTACGAAGATACTGTATGCTATCTCCCAGCGCAAAGCCATTATCAAGTTGCACAACGTGTGGAGTTCGGTGGTGGGAAGTGCCATTACCATTGGTTTTGGTGGTTCCGTCGGAGCCGAAGCGCCCGTGGTATTGACGGGTTCTGCGATCGGATCCAACTTGGGTAAGTTCTTTAAAATGAGCCAAAAGACATTGATGTTGCTTGTGGGGTGTGGTGCTGCCGGGGCAATCAGTGGAATTTTCAAGGCTCCTATTGCCGGCGTGTTGTTTACCCTTGAGGTATTGATGCTGGATATGACGATGGCTTCTGTCGTTCCGCTTATGATTTCGTCGGTCACAGCCGCCTCTTTGACTTATTTTCTGATGGGAGATCAAAATATGTTTCATTTTACGGTGTCATATCCGTTTTCCATCGACCGGATTCCATATCTGATTGTTCTGGGTGTGGTGTGTGGTTTCGTTTCGCTCTATTTTACCCGGGGCATGAATGCCTTGGAAAATATCTTCCGGAAATTGAATACACCTTACCGCAAGCTCGCTTTCGGAGGAATAATGCTTAGCTTACTCATCTTTTTCTTTCCGCCTCTTTATGGGGAAGGTTATGAGGTGATCAGTTCGCTGCTTGCCGGAAACTCCGAGTCTCTGTTCGAGAAGAGTCTTTTCTATAACTTTCGCTTCAATACCTGGGCAATCATTCTCTATTTAATCGCTGTTGTCTTCTTTAAAATTTTTGCAAGTACGGCTACCAATGGCGGTGGCGGTGTTGGCGGTGTTTTTGCCCCCAGTCTGTTTGTGGGGTGTGTTACGGGTTACCTCGTTGCGTTTGTACTGAATCATTTTTTCGGATTCAAACTTCCGGTCGAAAATTTTGCTTTTGCAGGAATGGCCGGTGTTATGTCGGCGGTGATGCATTCGCCTTTGACCGCCATATTTCTTATTGCCGAACTCACCGGTGGCTACTCTCTGTTTATGACCCTGATGATAACCTCCGTGATCGCATTTCTTACCATTATCGTGTTTGAGCCGCACAGCATTTATGCCATGCGGCTTGCCAAAAAAGGAGAGTTGTTGACTCACAACAAAGATAAAGCGGTGCTGACGTTGCTCAAAATGGAAAACGTGATCGAGACCGATATGGATATTGTGCGACCCGATAACACGTTGGGCGATTTGGTGAAAGTGATCTCCAATTCGAACCGTAATGTCTATCCAGTGGTCGATTATAAAGGAAAGTTGCTTGGAATTTTGCCTCTGAGTGAGGTGCGCAATATCATGTTCCGTCCCGAATTGTACCATCGCTTCAAGGTAAGCCAACTGATGATTTCGCCACCGGCGCTGCTTTCGTCCAAAGATTCGATGGAGAAGGTGATGAACGTGTTTGAATCTACTCAGGCCTGGAATCTCCCGGTCGTTGATAACGGAAAATACATGGGTTTTGTCTCCAAAGCCAAAATATTCAATGCTTACCGACGGGTGTTGGTGCATTTCTCCGACGAATAGCATGTCTTGATTTCCGTATCTTCAACCCAAACAATCCTGTGCACCTATCGTTGTGGTGCAGTCTATTTTCTTAACCCGTTATGCTTACATTTAGTGCGATCATTGCCGGAGCATTACAACTCCGCGAACAACAAGTAAAAAATACCATCGAACTGCTCGATGAGGGGGCAACCATTCCGTTTATCAGCCGGTACCGGAAAGAGCGAACCGGTTCGCTTGATGAGGTACAAATTGCAGCCGTCAAAGAACGCTACGAAAAATTGTGTGAGCTCGAAAAGCGAAAACAGACCGTGTTGACTTCTATCGAAGAACAAGAAAAACTGACGGACGATCTGCGCAAACGAATCGAGGAGTGCATGTCGATGACCGAGTTGGAGGATATTTATCTGCCCTATAAACCCAAGCGTCGTACAAAAGCCGAAATGGCACGCGAAAAAGGGCTTGAACCCTTGGCCAAACTGTTGATGCGGCAGGTTGACAACAATGTGGAAAGCGCAGCATCGGCTTATGTGAAAGGGGAAGTAAAAGATGCTGACGATGCTTTGAAAGGAGCCCGCGATATTATTGCCGAATGGGTGAACGAAAATGAAATGGCACGACATGCGGTACGAACCATTTTTGCCCGCGAGGCGGTGATTTCGTCGCGGGTAGTGAAGGGCAAGGAAGCCGATGGGGATAAGTATCGCGACTATTTCGAGTTGGATGAGCCGTTGAAGCGGTGCTCTTCTCATCGCTTGCTGGCCATGCGGAGGGGCGAAGCGGAGGGTATCTTACGGGTCTCTATTCAGCCGGGTGAAGAACTTTGTCTGGAACGATTGGACCGAATCTTTGTAAAAGCCCGGAATGGCGCGGCCAATCAGGTTTCGATGGCTATTTCCGATAGCTATAAACGTCTGTTGAAACCGAGTATCGAGACTGAATTTGCTGCTGGAAGTAAGGAAAAGGCTGATGTGGAAGCGATCCGTGTGTTTGCTGAGAACCTTCGGCAGTTGTTGCTGGCAGCTCCTCTGGGACAGAAAAGGGTGATGGGTGTCGATCCCGGTTTTCGTACGGGATGCAAGATTGTTTGTTTAAACGAACAGGGTGTTTTATTGCATCACGATGTGATATACCCACATCCTCCTCAGAATGACGCTCCGAAAGCAGCAGAAAAAATAGCTAAATTGATTGCACAGTTTCAAATAGAGGCGGTGGCCATTGGTAATGGTACTGCGAGCCGAGAAAGCGAACAGTTTTTTCAAAATTACATACCGCAGCAGAATCTGCAACTGTTTGTCGTCAGTGAAAACGGAGCGTCGGTCTACTCCGCGTCAAAAACTGCCCGCGAAGAGTTTCCCGATGAGGACGTGACGGTGCGGGGTGCCGTGTCGATTGCACGACGCTTGATGGATCCTCTTTCGGAATTGGTCAAAATTGATCCGAAATCGATAGGAGTAGGTCAGTATCAACACGATGTAAATCAGTCGGCTTTGAAAACAGCGCTCGATCAGACGGTGGAGTGTTGTGTGAACAGAGTAGGAGTGCAGGTCAATACGGCCAGTAAATATTTGCTGACCTATATTTCGGGACTGGGGCCGCAACTGGCTCAAAATATTGTCGATTACCGGACGGCCAACGGAGCTTTCAAATCGAGAAAAGAATTGCTGAAAGTTCCGAAGATGGGAGCAAAGACCTTCGAGCAAGCGGCAGGTTTTTTGCGTGTTGAAAATGCCGGGAATCCCCTCGATAATTCGGCCGTGCATCCCGAAAGTTATCCGGTGGTGCAGCAAATGGCGCACGACCTGAACTGTAAAGTGTCCGACTTAATCGATAACGCAGAGCTGCGCAAACAGATTGATATTCAAAAATACGTTACGGATAAAATCGGATTGCCTACGTTGACCGATATTCTGGAAGAGCTGGCAAAACCGGGACGTGATCCGCGGCAGAAACTGGAGGCGTTTGCTTTTGATCCGACCATTAAAGTGATCGAAGATCTGAAAATAGGGCAAATTTTGCCAGGTATTGTGACGAATATTACCAATTTCGGGGCTTTTATTGACATCGGGATTCATGAAAACGGGTTGGTGCATGTTTCTCAAATTGCCAATAAATACATTAGTAATCCTGCAGAGATACTATCTTTACATCAACATGTTATGGTGAAAGTGCTGGATGTCGATCTGATGCGGAAACGGGTAGCTCTCTCCATGAAGGAGGTCGAAGTGTGACATCTTGCAAAATAAAAAGAGCAGATTCCCGTTCATTAATCAAAGAAAGTCGGCAAAGGTCTCTTTTGCCGTATATTTGTGAAATACTAAACATAGTGACTATGAAGAAAACAATTGCGATTTTTTTAGTTTCATTTTGCGTTGGCGCTTTCGCGAATGCCCAGGAAAATGCGCTGGGTGTACGTTTGACCAATGGTGCAGAAGTCTCTTATCAACGTTCGTTGAATGACGCTAATCGTTTGGAGTTTAATTTGGGGTGGAGTTGGAATACTACGGCGTTAACCGGATATTACCAATGGGTAAATCCTATCACTGAAGGCTTCAAATGGTTCATCGGTCCGGGTGCTGGTTTGGGATTTTTTAATTCGAATGCAGTGATTGGTGTTGGAGGAACGCTCGGCATTGAGTATAATTTTGAGGTTCCGTTGCAATTGTCGTTAGACTGGCATCCAATGCTTAATTTTGGGAATGCACACGATGGGAACTATAGTTCGGCAAATGTCGGCTTGAGTATTCGGTACAAATTTTAACTATAGAAAACAAATTAATAAAGGAGAAGTGCTGCTATAACACATCTCCTTTATTTTGAAGATGTTTGAAAAATAGTTATCGTGTTTCTTGGTTTTGTGTGTATTCGTTTGAATTAAAGACGAATGTGTCTCTAAATTAGGCGGGGTTGTGTCAATCTTAATTGCTGCAGCATGTTAAACTTGGGCTGGATTTGAAATTTGAAAATTTAACATACAGATTGATATTCCTGACATTTTTACCCGTAACTTTGCATACTTAGCTTGGATAAGTGGATATTGACGACGAAAAGGATATTTGACTCTCTGCTCAGTCTTCCTTATTTGCAACGTCGTCCTTAACAAGAGATACTGATTTAAGGAGAATTTTTTTTATATTTTGAAGCATGAAAGAAAGGGTGCTTTCTTATAAAATATTTGGATTGATGTTTGTACTGCTGCTGTCTTGTACAACAATGTCTGGCGCCGAATATCGCGGCGATCAGTCCATATCTCCTTTCATGCGCTTTTTACGGGGACTTTTTTGGGGTGGCTCTGGTACGGCTACTCGTTTTGAAAATCGGTCTCAAGGGCAAACGTACCAATTCTCCTCTTTGGCTATCGGATCCAGCAAAACAGGAGCGTCAGCTTCCAACGGATCATCTTCGCAACAAGATATTTGGGTCGGATATGGGAAAAGTATCACCACTCCGTCTTCTGTAGGAAGGATAAAGACTGTAGGATCAAGGTCTTTTGGACGTTCGAATAATAATGTTGCTGTCAACTCGCAACAAACAGACGGTTACGTTGGTTCATTAAGTGCTTCGGCGGCAACGTCGTCTTCCCTTTCGTCTTCATCATCTTCGTCTTCACCCTCGTCATCTTCCTCAGATGCAGTTGCCGTTTCTATGCCATCGGTGATGACAATGCAACGCGCTTCGTCTCAATTTACAATGACTACCCTAGCCTCAACCGTTAATGGTGCTACTCAACCACAGGTTGATACCGACGGATTCGGAACGAATGGAAATGGTGCCGCAGAACCTGCAATACAAACTCCGGTTGGAGATGGGTCGTGGGTGTTGCTATTCCTTCTCTCGTTGTATGTGTACGTCAAAAGAAAACGTTTCCTCGTCCAGTTTTTCCACGCTTGATTTTTTCTCTTTTCTATTTCGGTTGAGTGTTAAGCACTCTTTTTTTTTGCTTGTTTGATGTATTTTTATGCTCAATCGGATTTGACATGTCTATATGTTAATGTTTTTTGCACTATTTTGCTCTTAAAACAACATTTATAATCATTTGATTTCATAAAATAAGCAGATATTTCTGTATTTTAGCAGCATCAATTCAGGAAGGTTCTTTTTGGTATGTATTGGTTATAGAACGAGCTATTTACATTTTATATTGCAAAAATATACATCTCAATATTATTAACCAAATTAATTCTTTATTTACCATTTTATGAAAAAACTGTTTTTGTTGGCTGCTTCATTGGCGTTTCCCATACTGACATGGGCCAGCGAGGCTGACCTGAAGATCCCGAACCTCTCACCGGAGCAAAATCATTTGTTGGTGTGGGGTTTTATTATTTGTATTCTGGGGTTGGTATTCGGTTTATTCCAATTCCTGAAAGTGAAAAAACTAAAGGCACATAAATCGATGCTGGATGTTTCCAGTGTGATTTTTGAAACGTGTAAAACCTATTTGTTGCAACAGGGAAAATTTCTGATTTGGCTGTTCCTGATCATTGCCGCCTGTGTTACCTTTTATTTTGGATTCTTACAAGAAAAGGGCTTTGGCGATGTAGCGCTGATTCTAACCTGGACAGTGATTGGTATTTTGGGTTCTTATGGTGTGGCATGGTTTGGCATTCGTATGAATACGTTGGCCAACAGCCGTATGGCATTTGCTTCGCTCGAACGGAAGCCGCTGAAACTACTCAATATCCCTTTGCATGCAGGAATGAGCATCGGGGTAGTGCTCGTTTGTGTCGAGCTGATTATGATGCTCATTATTTTGATGTTGATGCCACGTGCATTGGCAGGCGCTTGCTTTATCGGTTTTGCTATCGGTGAGTCGTTGGGAGCCTCGGCATTACGTATTGCCGGTGGTATCTTTACCAAAATTGCTGATATTGGCTCTGACCTGATGAAGGTGGTGTTCAAAATTGGAGAAGACGATCCCCGTAACCCGGGTGTGATTGCGGACTGCACAGGCGATAATGCCGGCGACAGCGTAGGTCCTACTGCCGATGGTTTTGAAACCTACGGTGTAACCGGTGTGGCCTTGATCTCATTTATTGTGCTGGCGGTGGGTTCTCTCTCGGGTGATAAATTTCTGGCTAATCCCGACTGGCAGGCTACTTTCCTGACATGGATCTTTGCCATGCGTATTCTGATGATTATTACTTCTGTGGTTTCGTTCTGGATCAATGGAGCCTTAAATAAAGCATTGTACAGTCACAAAGAGGATCTCGATTTTGAAAGGCCGTTGACCAATCTTGTTTGGATAACCTCTATTTTGAGTATTATGATGACTTTTGCGGCCAGTTATTTCCTTGTAGGCCCTGCTTCAAATGTCGGAGCTATCAATCCTAATCTCTGGGTCGTTTTGTCGGTAATCATCAGTTGCGGTACCCTGGGTGGCGCTTTGATTCCCGAATTTACCAAACTGTTCACCAGCCCAAAGTCGGCTCACGTGCAGGAAGTGGTAAAATCGAGCAACGAAGGAGGAGCATCATTGACAATTCTTTCCGGTTTTGTTGCAGGTAATTTCTCTGCCTTCTGGATGGGTATGGTCTTTGTTGTGCTGATGCTGATTGCTTATCTGGCCAGTACTTTCGGTCTCGATCAGTTTATGGTTTACTCATCCATTTTTGCGTTTGGTTTGGTTGCGTTCGGGTTGCTGGGTATGGGGCCGGTTACCATTGCAGTCGACAGTTATGGACCGGTAACGGATAATGCTCAATCTGTTTACGAACTTTCGTTGATCGAGGATGTGCCTGATGTGGCAAATGAAATTGAAAAAGACTTTGGTTTCAAACCCGATTTTGAAAAAGCAAAATATTTCCTCGAAGCGAACGATGGTGCCGGAAATACTTTCAAGGCAACGGCAAAACCGGTGTTAATTGGTACCGCCGTGGTTGGAGCCACTACGATGATTTTCTCGCTGATTCTCGTAATCAAGAATGTATTGGGTGTTGCTCCCGAAACGATTCTGAATGTACTCAATCCGTGGACAATTCTTGGGTTTCTTTGCGGTGGAGCTGTTATTTACTGGTTTACCGGTGCGTCCACTCAGGCCGTGACTACCGGGGCTTACCGAGCCGTAGAATATATCAAACGGAATATCAATCTGGATCCCGATGCTCCTAAAAAGGCAGATGTAGAAAAATCGAAAGACGTAGTGAAAATTTGTACGCAATATGCTCAACACGGGATGTGGAATATCTTCCCGGCTGTGTTCTGTTTCGCTTTGGCGTTTGCCTTTATTTCGGGCACCGAATCGAGCGGTTCGGGTCAATTTGCGGCAGCTTCTTTCTTTGTAAGCTATCTGATTGCCATTGCTGTATTTGGGTTGTATCAGGCCGTGTTTATGGCTAACGCAGGTGGCTGCTGGGATAATGCCAAGAAAGTGGTGGAAGTGGATCTGAAAGCCAAAGGCACTCCGCTGCACGATGCCACAATCGTTGGTGATACCGTAGGCGATCCCTTCAAAGATACCTCTTCGGTGGCCATGAACCCGATTATTAAATTTACCACTCTGTTTGGCTTGCTGGCTATGGAAATTGCCATCTCGGAAGCTTTCCGTCCGGTAGCGCCGTATGTAGGGGGTGTATTCTTGCTGGTAGCGCTCTATTTTGTATGGCGTTCGTTCTACAAAATGAGAATCAAATAAGTTCTCCGAAAATAGATTAGCGACGGGCTGCTTTCTTCGGGAGGCAGCCCGTTTTTTATTGACAAGAGATACATAACGGGAGTGATATAGATAAAGGAACTCCGATTTACCCATACGCAAAAGCAATGTTGCTTATTGTTTCGGGTATCGTCCTTTTTTAAAAAGGCACTTGCCTTACGCTTTTGGGCACCTTCCCGAAAAAAAAGAGACCTTCCTTTTTGCTTCGGGAAGGTGCCCTGACTTAAAAGTACCTTTGCTTTTGCGAAAAGCAAGTTACCCGAAGAGATAGGGCTGTTTCCCAAAGCAATTATTTTCTTTGTATTGAAAAAAGGCAGATCCGGAACCGAACCTGCCTTTGTCGTACTGAGATCCGAATGTTTTATTCGGTATCTTTATCCTGGGTTGTTTTTTGGTGTTTGAGGACTTTGGCATCCAGATAAAAGACCAGCTCTTCCATAATATTGTTGCAGTGGTCGCCGATGCGTTCTATTTTGCGGAGGAGGGTTACAACATTCAGACAGTAGAGTACATCCTCAGGATGTGCGGTGATATGTTTTGCCAACGATTGAAGTGCATCTGCATAGCAATCGTCCACTTTGGTGTCGATGGTGAAGACGATGCCGGCCAGTGCGGTATTCTCTTCTTCGAGGGCCAACTTGTCTTTTTCCAGCATCTCCTGCACGCAACAGAACATATCTTCTATCTTCAAACTTTTAAGCAGTTCCAGATGTTGGTTGTGTCCGTCAATTTCAAGTACGAAACGGGCAATACCGTCGGCAAAGTCGCCAATTCGTTCGAGGGTTTTGTTGATTTTCAGGACGGAGAGAACGAAACGCAGGTCGATGGCTACCGGGCTGTAGAGTGCAATGTAGTTTTCGCAATCGCTGTCGATTTTTAGTTCGAAGGCATTAACCCGTTTCTCACGGCTCATCACTACGCGAGCCAGCTCTTCGTCACCGGTGAGTAACGCGGTATTGGCTTTCTCCAACTGCGACTGAACCAGGCGCCACATATCGGAGATCGCTTTCTTAAGTTCCAGTAATTCGGTTTCTGTATGTTTCATAAAAACAATTTGAAAATTTGAAAATTTGGGAATTTGAATTGAAAATCAGCGTTAGCTAAAATTAAATCTGCTTCGACAATGAAAAGTAAACTTTCTAATGCAGATTCAAAAGTCCCCTTGAGGGGGATTTAGGGGGCTATCATCCAAACCTACCGGTGATATAGTTCTGTGTTTGTTCTTTGTCGGGGTTGAGGAATATTTTCTTCGTGTCGTTGAATTCGATCAGTTCGCCCAGCATGAAGAATCCTGTTTTGTCGCTTACGCGGGCGGCCTGCTGCATGTTGTGCGTAACGATTACCACGGTGTAGTCAGTCTTCAATTGGAAAATCAGTTCTTCAATTTTGGAGGTAGAGATCGGGTCGAGTGCCGAAGCCGGTTCGTCCATCAAGAGTACTGAAGGAGATACGGCCAGCGCACGTGCGATACAAAGACGTTGTTGTTGCCCTCCCGAAAGTTCGAATGCCGATTTTTTCAGTTTGTCTTTCACCTCTTCCCAGAGCGCTGCCTGCTTGAGCGATTTTTCTACTGTTTCGGTAATGATTTTTTTATCTTTTACTCCATTGACACGGAGTCCGTAAGCCACATTTTCAAAAATTGATTTTGGAAATGGATTGGGTTTTTGAAATACCATTCCGACGGTGGTGCGCAATTCATCGACCGACACGCTCTTGTCGTATATATTTTGATCGCCCACAATACATTCGCCATCGAGATGAGTCCCGTCGATCAAGTCGTTCATGCGGTTGAAAAGGCGGAGGAATGTCGATTTCCCGCAACCGGACGGGCCAATGAATGCGGTAACCGAATTGGAGTCGATCTGCATGTTGATGTCTTTCAATGCGTGAAAGTCACCGTAGAAAAAATTTACGTTCTTTGCTTCAAGTTTCATTATGTATATCTTGTAACTGTGTATTCTTTACTATTTCAAACTTACATTCGCAGCGATTATTTACTGAACCTTCGACGCACGATATTGGCAAGTAGATTCATTATTAGTACGATGGCAATGAGCACGATTGCCGTACCATAAGCCATTGGTCGGGTTGCCTCCAGGTCGGTTCCGCTGGTGGCAATCACATACAGGTGATACGGGAGCGCCATTACCTGATCGAACACTGAAGTCGGAAGGTGCGGCAGAAAATAGGCCGCTGCCGTGAACAGAATCGGTGCCGTTTCGCCCGAAACCCGTCCGATAGATAGAATCAGTCCCGTCATGACATTCGGAAATGCCGCCGGAAGTATTACTTTACGAATGGTGGTCAGTTTGGTGGCTCCGAGAGCCAGACTTCCCTGACGATAGGTATCGGGAATCGCTTTGAGTGCCTCTTCAGTGACACGAATGATGAGCGGCAATGCCAGTAATCCCAATGTAAACGACCCGGCCAGCAATGAATCGCCAAAATGCAGTTTGTTCACAAAGAGCGACATGCCGAACAGACCGAATACGATGGAAGGAATACCTCCCAGGTTGTTGGTCATGACGCGGATTACTCTCACGATATGTTTATTGGTTGCGTACTCGTTCATATAAATTCCCGACATTACGCCAATGGGAAAGGCAACCAGCATACTGCCGATAACCAGATAAAAAGTGCCGATGATGGCCGGAAAAATTCCCCCTTTAGTCATTCCGTCTTTAGGTGCAGAGGTGAGGAATTCCCAGTTAATGACGCCGATGCCACGAATCACGATAAATCCGATGATGCAGAAGAGGATTCCGACAACCAGATAACTCATCAAACGGAAAAGCGTGAAGAACAGTGCTTGATTGGCTCTTTTCCCTGTAAATTTATTGTGTTGCATAATTCAATAGTCTTTATCCGTTGTTACTGACCTTGGGGTTCTTTCCGAATGATTTCGGCCCAGATGCTGATTCCGAGAGTGAGTACAAAAAGGATGGCTCCGAGCATAAACAGTGCTTGATATTGTACGCTTCCCATGGCCGATTCGCCCAACTCGGCAGCGATGGTAGCCGGAATGGTACGCACCGGTTCGGTCAACGAATGTGGCATGACGGCGGCATTTCCGGTGACCATCAATACGGCCATGGTCTCACCAATGGCACGTCCGATACCCAAAACAATGGCGGCCAAAATACCTGATGAGGCATACGGAATAACTACCCGATAGATGGTTTGCCAGTGGGTGGCTCCAAGGGCTAAACTCGATTCTTTCATGGCCAGCGGCGTGGTACGCATTGCATCTTCGGCCACGGTAATGATGGTTGGCAATGCCATGATAGCCAAAACGATTGCACCGGCCAGTGCCGTTTCTCCAACCGGAAGATGAAAGATGCTCCGGATGAGAGGTACAATAACAATCAGGCCGAAGAAGCCATAAACAACAGACGGGATGCCAGCCAGCAATTCGATAAGCGGCTTTAGAATTTTCCGGACGCGGTTGCTGGCAATTTCAGCAAGATAGATGGCAACCGCCATACCAAACGGTAAGGCAATAAGGATGGCAGCAATACTCACCCAAAGCGTTCCCAGGATAAGGGGAAGAACGCCGAATTGAGCCGCCGGGGTAGCGGTAGGAAACCACTCTTTGCCTCCGAAATACTCTTTCAGCGTGATGGTTTCGGCAGGAAGAACGCGTCCCTGGAAGTTGATGTTGATGAACTGTTCGGGGAAAAATGCCAAAGCGCCCGGCTTTGAAGCAATCGCCTCACTCAATTTTTGGGGCAAATGTTCAAAGTTAGCGCCAATTTCCTCTTCGGTGTATTGAGAGGCAATATCGTCCATGCGCAAGGGCTCGATGGGTAGGTCATCTCCACCAACTTGTTTCCAGGAAGTGATATTACCGTCGAAAATTTCTTTTATTTGTTTGGGAGTGAGGTTCTGAATTTTGTTGGAACGGTTTACGCAAAGCACATAACCTTTCTCAACTGTAGATGATTTGAACAGTCCCCAACCTTCTGTGAAAAGGAAAATACTTATCAACAAAATAATAAGAGTGGTTGTTCCCCCACTGAGACGGAATGTCCATTCAACGAGGGTTTCTCCAAAACGATTTCTTTTTTTCTTAAACACTGGATGGAATTTTGAGATTTATATCGTGCAAACGAATCCTATTGCAGAATGATAAAAAGAGTCCAACGTTGTCCCAAGGTTAAAATCCTTGATCAGAACAACATCGAACTCACACACAACAAGTTTGTTTTATCTTACTTCCAGATAACCTACTTTATCTACAATTGCTTGTCCTTCTGCCGAAAGCATGTAGTTGATAAAGGGTTTTACTCTGGCTTCCGATTTGGCTTCGTAGTAGAGGAACAACGGTCGAACGATCGGATATTTACCGCTCTTGGCGTTGGCTTTTGTCGGTTGAACGAATGTTTTGCCACCGTCGTACGAAACGTGGATCTCTTTTACGCTGTTGTTGGCATAAGCCATTCCTACATAACCGATAGCTCCTTTTGTCTGGCTCACCGATTGAATAATGGCTCCGGTTGCGGGCATACTCAGGATTCCCGATTTGTAGTTTTTATTTTTCAAAACATGTTCTTTGAAGAATTCGTAAGTACCCGATGTTGTTTCGCGAGAGTAAGCAACGATAGCAAGATCAGCACCGCCAACCTGTTTCCAGTTGGTAATTTTGCCAGTGAAAATTCCTTCCAGCTGTTCGCGGGTAAGGTTTGTTACTTTGTTGGACGGATTAACAACAACCGAAAGTGCATCTTTGGCAATTACCACTGATTTGGCACTCTTGCCACCATTCTGCAGTTTCATCTTTTCGTCGAATTTGATGCTACGCGATGCCATTGCCAAATCGGTTGTTCCTTCGATTAGCGCTGCGAAACCGATACCAGATCCACCACCGGTTACCGTTACCTTGGTGCCGGCTTTCTTCATATACGATTCTGCTTCTTTCTGTACTAAAGGAAGACAGGTGTCAGAACCTTTTACTTTTTGTGCGCTTACCATAGAGGTAAACATTGCTACGAGAGCGAACGAAATAAGAATGCGTTTCATCTTGAAATAATTTATAATTAAGCGTTTATTAAGTGTCTGTTGAACTGTTCGAATATTACTCTTCGTAGGAACCATGAGGTTTGAAAAATAATTTCGAAGCAGAAAAAATCAAAAAATAGTGCGATATGTGTTGGAATGCTGATGATAAATTCACCTATGTTTTTTGGAGTCTCCAGCTTTTTTCTGGCTTCAAATCTCCATGTGATAACCGGATTTTGTTGTAATACGAGTTCCATATTATCTGTGTTAAACTATAAATCTTTTTTGCCTTTTCTGTATCGCTATTAGCACTATTTTTTCTTCTACAAAATTAGGATCCGGTTGTTACGAAATTGTTACGGCGACGTAAAGATATTGTTGCCAATTAACGATTCGCGGTGAATTAATTTGCATAGACAAAAAGGTGATTTATATCCCTTTTTGTCTATATATTATTGCTTAGAACTTGAATTGCAGACGCACGGTGAAGGTATCGTCCAGTTGATCGCGTGAAAAATCAGAGCTGCGTGTTGCTGAGGCAAGGTTTGCCGATTTTTCGTTCTTTACATTTTCGTAAAATACCTGAAGACGCAGAGCCGGGTTGATACGCCAGAGGCCGCCTAAGCCCAGAGTACCGTATCGCAGGTCGCTTTTGTTGGTTTTTACTGCGCCGGCAACCGTTGCAGTTGCTCCGATTTCGTTGCCTTTTACTTTCGTGTTCGGATCGTAGCTGTCATACTTTACAACCAGAGAGAACGGAGATTTTCCTAAATCCTGTACCAAAATGCCATACAAGCCATTCATTTTGCGGATGTAGGTGTCGGTAGTCGGGTTGGATGCTCCATTCGGACTGCCGGTGCTGCTGTTTGACCCCGGTTGTGTACCCCAGATGTATTCGGCGCGCAACTGAGTCATACCCATCGGAGATTCAACGCTGAATTGTCCGTCGAGACCGAAATATTCGCGTTTTGCATATTTGCTGAGGTTGTTCGGATCGCTGTTGAGTACAAAACCGTTACCAGCCATCGTATAAACATTGGCCGTTCCCTGATAGACTCCTCCATTGTAGTAAGATGCACCTAATCCCCATTTAGCGGTCGAACCGATCACTTTTGATGCGGTGAGGTGACCGATGAAGTCTTTGCGGTTGTTGGTCTCGGGGTTGATGGCATTGCCAGCAAACCAGCCGCCTTCAAATTTCAAGAAATTCCAAGAAGATGTTTTAGCAGCTTGCAAAATCAGTTTGCCTCCAAGATCGACCTCTTCAGGGAACAACGTTTGAATAATTCTGGAGCGTTCCGGCGATTCGAGCAGTGACGAAGAGTAGGAAATTTCATTTCCGAAAGGACGGTCGAACATACCGGCCTGCAGTTGCAGCGTTCCATTCCAAGGATCTTTTACATTCAGATAGGCTTCTTTCAGCTGGACTACAGCCTGGCTTACTCCCGATGCATTTGATTTATCTACAATATTCAATTGGAATACTCCTGTTGCAATACCACCGTCGTCGTATGTAAACTTGATACGTCCACGGCGAACACCAAAACGGTTGAAAGCAGACTTATTCCCATTTTCAGTGACATTGCCGGTACCTACTTTCAACCCGGCATCCTGCTGTCCCCATTGCCATTGAGGCTGTACATAACCGCTGATTTTGATAGCACTCAATTTGTTGATAGTTCCGTCGTGAACTTCTACCTTTTGTTGAACCTGTTCAAGCGGAGTAGCTTCTTCCTCCTGTGCAAATGTCGTAAACGAAGCTGCGGTAAAGGCAGCAATCAAGAGAATCTGTTTCTTCATAAGAATTAAGTGTTGATTACAATTATTTGCCGCAAAGGTCGGTCGATCGTGTTACAATACTATTACAGCTGTGTGAAGAAAAGGATAAACCATTTAGCGAAATTAGTTCTGTTTTGCAGAATTGGTGCTCGTGTCATCTTAATTAACAGTCTGGAGTAGTTGTGCTGTCTCTTTGAAAACAAAAAGCCGGACATCGTTCGTAGAGAACAATGCCCGGCTTCCGGTTGGTTTATTTAATACGTTAGCGGTTCTTTTTCCAACCGCCTCTTTCTTTTTTCTCGTGTTGGAACTTGCGTTTTTTTGCTCCCTGATAACCCTCGGGTTGTGCGCGTTCTACCACCATCTTGCGATCAAGACCCTTGATTTTGTTCAATGCGTTGATTACGATATCGGCAGATTGGTCTTCTACTTCGATAAATGAGAAGTTTTGTAGAATATCTATCTTGCCAATCTCTACCCGGCGAGGTGCGTTTTCGTTGATGATGTCGATGAAATGAGCAGGAAAGACGCCATCGGTTTTGCCGTAATTGACAAACAGGCGGGCAAATCCGGCACCACCGGAACGTCTGTCTCCGCGTTCCCCGCGTTCGCCTCTTTCACGTTTTCCGCTTCTTTCGTCCGGAATATCCAACTCGGTCGCATCGCGGTAATATTCGATCATGCGGTTGAATTCCAACGAAACCAAACGTTTAATCAAATCTTCTTTTGTCAGCCAGTCGAGTTTGCGGAAAACGGATGGAAGCAATTCTGCAATTTCTTCTTCATTTACCTTTACTTTTTCAAGCTTATCAGCCAAACTGATAATTTGCTTTTCGCAGATGGCTTTGCCTGTTGGAACGGTACCTGCTTCGAACTGTTTCCCAATTTTCCGTTCGATATCGCGTAAGCGGTTTTTTTCTTTGATATGGATAATGGCGATAGAGATACCTGTTTTGCCGGCACGTCCGGTACGTCCGCTACGGTGATTGTATATATCGCTGTCTTCCGGCAGCCCGTAGTTGATTATGTGTGTCAGGTCATTTACATCCAATCCGCGTGCAGCCACGTCGGTAGCCACCAGAATCTGGAGGTTGCGGATGCGGAATTTTTGCATCACCAAGTCGCGTTGCGGTTGCGACAAATCGCCGTGAAGCGAGTCGGCATTGTATCCGTCACGAATCAGTGCATCGGCAATTTCCTGTGTCTCTTTACGAGTACGGCAGAAAACGATTCCGTAGATATTCGGATAGTAGTCGGCAATACGTTTCAATGCCAGATATTTATCTTTGGCATGAACCATATAAAAACGGTGCTTTACATTGTTAGTACTCTCGTTGCGGTTGCCCACCACAATCTCCTGCGGATTGTTCATGTAGTTTTTGGCAATGCGGGCAATCTCGGGAGGCATGGTTGCCGAAAAGAGCAGAGTATTCTTCTCTTTCGGAATCTCGGCCAGAATAGCATTGATGCTTTCGGTAAATCCCATGTTGAGCATCTCGTCAGCTTCATCCATCACCACGTTGCGGATGGCATCCAGTTTCACGGTGCCGCGTTTCATCAGGTCGAGTAAGCGCCCCGGAGTGGCAACCACGATGTGCACCCCTTTGCGCAGGGAGCGGATCTGGCTTTCGATGCTGGAACCTCCATATACCGGAAGTACCTTCAGATCGTGAATATATTTGGAGTATTCCAATAAATCGTCGGCAATTTGTAAGCAAAGCTCACGGGTAGGGCAGAGAATCAACGTCTGGGGTTGTCGTAACTTGACGTCGGTCTTTTGAAGTACAGGAAGCCCGAATGCAGCTGTCTTGCCCGTTCCGGTTTGAGCCAATCCGACGACGTCGTGCTCGTTGTTGAGTAAAACCGGAATTACTTTTTCTTGAATGGGCATCGGTTGCTCATAACCTAATTCGCTGATAGCTTTCAGTATGTCTTCTCTTATCCCTAATTCTTCAAATGTCATTTGTTCTAAATTAAAATTCATGCAAAGGTACGTATATTATTCCAGATGGCAAGTAAGTGAGAAAGTTAGATGGCGAGAGTTTGTAAACTCACAATCTTGCGGTATAAAAAATATCCCCGGCAAGTAACTCAACCTACCAGGGAACCAAGACCAAAAAAAGTGAATAAGAGAAAAGAGAATTTACCTATTAGCTTGTGCAAAGGTAGATTCTCTTTATTGCGAAAAGATAAAGGACGGATAAAGATATTGTTTCGTATCCGAAGCTTATCTATTTGTGCAGTGAAAATTCAAACTCCAGACCTCCCCCGTTCCTGTTCTTCACGGTGATGGCGCCCCGATGCAATTCGACGGCATTCTTTACAATCGACAAACCCAACCCCGTTCCGCCTGTTTTGCGTGAACGACCTTTATCAACCCGGTAGAAGCGGTCGAAGAGGAACGTCAGGTGCTCGGGTGCAACGCCCACTCCGGTGTCGGAGAAGGAGAAATGGTAACATTTGGCATCCTCACCGGTGAGTGTCAGATTAATTTTTATGTTTTCGCCGGCATAGGCAACGGCATTGTCAATCAGATTTCTGAAAATGGAATATAACAGAATGGAGTTGGCCTTCAGCCAGATGTCACCTCCAAAAGAGGTGTAGACTTCAACGTTTTTTTCTTTCAGTTTGAGTTCTACATCATCCAGTACGGTTTCTACCACTTTATTAAGAAGAATGGGTTCCATTTGTACCGACTGAGGCGCTTCGTTCATCTGATTCAGCATCAGGATGTCTTGCAAAAGCGAATTGAGTCTCTCGGCTTGAGCATGACTGCGTTCGATGAAGAAGCGTTGACGTTCGGGAGCAATGTCGGGGTTGTCGTGTAACGTTTCCATATAACCGATAATGCTGCTGAGGGGAGTTTTCAACTCGTGAGCTACCTGATGGGTGAGCCGACGTCGCACAGTGGCATCGTGCTCTATCTGCGCCCGGTTCATCTTGACGGAAAACTTGTTTGAAACATAAAAGAGAACAGCGGCAATAATAAAGGTAAGCGCCAGCCAGAAATAGAGGAATATATTGTCGGGGCGTAGCAGCGAAGAGATATTTATATCGTAGGGCAATGACGAACGCACATAACAGTTGCCGAATTTCGTGGCGTGATAGTAATACCGCTTTTGATTGGTATGCGAGGTGCGAATTTCCGAGCCGGCACCATTTTTTTGTGCCAGTTTTACCTCTTGTCGCGAGAGGTGATTCTCCATGTGGACAACATCTTGTATGGCGTTGTCGTATACTACATTGCCTTTTAGGTCGATAATAGTGACCCGGACATCGCTGTGCGGAAATATGGCAATAAGTGAGTCGATGTGAGCCAACGATCCGTTTTTGCTCTCAAAATAGTTGTATACCATGTCGTTGGTGTCGCCCAACACGGTATTCAGCATGTCGGCTTTGTACTGTTTCTCACGGTTGTACTGGAATGCCAGCACAGCAATCGAAAAAACGAGGAACAGAGGAATGTAATATCTGAAAAGTAATTTTTTCATACTCAATCAATTGGTAAGTTTAGATAAAGCAGTATCCGTATCCCGATCGGGTTACAATATTTTTTCCGTAAGGTTCGATCTTTTTTCGCAGGCGCGTAATGTGAACATCCACCGTGCGGTCGGTTACATATACATCTTCCGTCCAAACCTGAGATAGAATACTCTCTCTGGAAAAGACCTTCGTCGGGTTCTGAACGAAAAGAGCCAGCAGTTCAAATTCGGTTTTGGTAAGTTCAATGGATTTGCCATCGATGTTTACTTGCTTTGCGTTCAGATCGACTTCCATAGTTTCGAACCGGACAACTTCGTTGGACTGACTGTCTGTTGAAGCCGAACGGCTGAGTACCGCTTTGATGCGGGCTGCAACTACCTTTATCGAAAATGGTTTGAGGATATAGTCGTCGGCTCCGGTGTTGAAGCCGGTTAGAACATCATTCTCGGTAACACGAGCCGTGAGGAAGATGATGGGGATGTGTTTGGTCTCCGCTTTTGATTTCAGCAATTGAGCCAGCTTGAATCCACTCATTTGTCCCATCATCACGTCGAGGAGTAGGAGGTTGTATTGAGTCAGGTCTTTGGTTAGTGCTTCTTCTGCCGAATTGGCTACATCAACCGTATATCCTTCACTTTCGAGATTGAATTGCAGGATTTCACACAAATCCGGTTCGTCTTCTACAATCAGTAATCGGTAATTTTTTTCCATTTACTTCTTAAGATAATTATCGATACAAAAGTAATGATAATAATTGCGTCTGATGTTACGAATCGATTAAGAAAAAATGGCAGGGATGAATGATCCAGGAATGTGAGGTAAATGTTGTTATTGTCTTTCAGAAAGAATATTTGTATCTTTACAGACTCAAATTTCGTCCGGTATTCCGGCGAATTTTGAGAGGCAGATATCATGACCGTTGTTTCTGAACTTGCTGTAATAGTGATTCCTGAACGGCTTATGGTATTTTAGATTTGGTTAGTGGAATAGCGACGACGCGATGTCGTTTCTTTTTCAGCACAAAAAAAGGTTGCTTTCGGCAACCTTTTTCTTTGTTATGAATATGCTAAATCGATTATTTGAGAGCAAATGAGATCGGAAGTGTATATTTTACCCGAACGATCTGACCTCTTTGTTTCCCGGGAATCCATTTGGGCATCGAATAGATTACCCGGCAGGCTTCGGCGTCGAGTAGCGGATTTACACTCCGAACAACTTGTACGCTGCTGATCGATCCATCTCTTTCGACGATAAATTGGCAAATTACACGACCCTGGTCGCGATTTTTTTGAGCTTCTGCTGGATACCGGATGTTCTTTGCTAAAAACGTACGAACATCTCCATCGGCGAATTTTGGCATATCTTCTACGACTATGAATGGTTCATCGAAGGATTCCTTTTTTTCTTGTTGAGTGCTGGGAGCTGCACCATATCCTACAACTACAATTTCGTTTTCGCTGTTTGCTTGCTCGTTAGCTGTTTGTGGTTTTTGTTTTGCCTTGGTTGAATTTTGTGCAATAAGTTGTTGATTCGCATCTTGCTGCGCTTGAACTTCGGGTTGCTTGTTCGTTGGCGTTGCTTTTTCGACAGATGCCAGTAACGTGGCATCACTGTGTTGATTCAACAACGGTTTGTCTTCAATAATTTTTGTTTGGGCAAAACCTACCATAATGCCGCATGCCAGTGGAACGACCACTAAGCTTTTCAAACTCGCAAGTTTGCTGGATTGTTTTTGTTTCATGATTTTAATGCGTTTAAAGATTAATGGAAATGAGAAATGTAAACTAACGGGACTCAATTGATGATTGAGGCTATATTTTATAAGGAGTTGAAAATATTGTTCTTTTAAATTTGTCCGTTGCAAAGTTTGGCGGTCGGCAATATACTCGCAGTTCTCTTGAACCGCTTTGGCATATAACCACGCAACAGGATTGAAAAACTGAAGGATACAGATGAATTTTGCAAGCCACAAATCCAAATAATGGAGTTGTTGGGTGTGTGTGTATTCGTGAGTAAGGATCAACCCAAGTTCATCGTCGGATGTGCTTTCTGGAATGAAGATGTATTTTCCGAATGAGAAGGGCGTCTGGTGCGTTCGGCTATAGATTAACCGACTGTTCCGGCTACGAGTTCCGATCTCTTTCAAAAGCGGAATCAGGCTGATGGCTGTTTTTGTTAACAGAAATAGAATGCCAGCAACATACAGTGCAGTGGTCGCATTTTGAAGAATCTCTCTCCAGGAGACCGGTTGTTGCACCTGAATGGCAGGCAGACTGGTTACGATGGGCAAGTTGTCTTCTATCGGAGCACTGATATGAACCGTGCGATAGATAACCATAAAAGGCATTACGACCGAGGCAAGCAGCCCGAACAGCAAGAAGAAACGGTTGAAGTTAGCGAACGTTTCCTTGCTGAGAAGAAACCGGTACACCGCGTAAAAGGCGATCAGCCAAAGCGACGATTTTAATAGATAATCGAATAATGGATTCATGGTAGGTTCGGTTTAAGGTTTTACATTCTTTTTTATCTGACACAACAATTCGTCCAGTTCACTCATCGACAAATCGTTTTCCTTGACAAAGAAAGAGGCCATCGAGGCGAATGAACCGTTGAAATAGTTGTGAATCATCGAGAACATTTGCTTTTTGGTGTACTCTTCTTTTGCGATTTTCGGAAAATAGAGATAGGTTCTTCCATACGCTTTGTGTTCCACAAATCCTTTTTGTTCCAGAATCCGAATCACCGTAGAAATGGTGTTGCGCGAGGGTTTCGGATCGGGAAAGGCCTGGCGGACATCCTGCACAATGCCTTCGCCCAACGACCAAAGAATCTGCATAATTTGTTCTTCTGCTTTTGTAAGTTGTATCATATTCGTAAAGTTATTATTATTTTGTGTTTATTCTTCAATGGCTCAAAGATATCAAATCAAAGAACCATTTAACAGCAATATATTCATCTTCCGAGCACTCGTAATTGTAAATCCGACGGGACGGGCATAAACCTTATCAATTATTTATTTCAGATTTTCTTCAATTGATCTTATTAATTCGTCTTTTCTAAATCCCGCAGAAGCATACTTTATAACGCCGTTTTTATCTATTAAGTAGAATGTTGGTGCCGCAAGAACTCCGTATTCGTTTGCTACGACTTTTCCTGTGTGCAATGTTGGATATTTAATTTTATGTTCTTTGATATATTCTTTAAGACCTATATCATTCGGTTTAGTAAACTCAATGCCATAAATTTGTAATCCTTTATTTGAATATTCATTGTTTATGCAATTAATTTCCGGAATTGCAGAAACACATCCACCGCAACCAGGAAACCAAAATTCCAATAAAATGAGATTTCCTTTTAATTTTGATAATTGCACAGAGTCCTTACTACTAACAATAGGCAGTTTCCAGTCAATTGCTTTTTTACCGACTTGTACTGATGCGGCTTTTTTAAAGCTTTCTGCAAATTCTTTATTGGATATTCTTAGGTATTGCGAAGGGTAAAAGGCTAGATTCCAAATGGAATCTGGCCTTGAAGCATGCAAATCATATTTAGAGAAAGAAGAACTCCAAAATCCATCTTTAAATACAGTTATAAATTCAGTTGGTAGATATGTTTTCATTGCAATATATAGATTGTAGTTCGAATCGAACCCTTTTTTATCCGTTAGCAATGCCCCAATGTTAATATATCTATTTTTCAGTGTGATCTTAAAAACATAATTATTTTCTCCATTTATAATTGTGTCTTTTCCGCTACTAATAACAACTGCGCTGTCTTTTAATAAATCAGGTAATAGCTTTTTAATGCTCCAAATGGAGTTCATCATTGCAATTGAACTAGTTGCATCATAGAGTTTTGGTTCGTTATTGTATATAATCCTTTCCTTACTTTTTTCTAAATAGAATGTTTGAGATCCATTATAAACTTGCAAATCATTTTTAAAATTGAATTGGTATTTGGCTCCAATTAATGAATCATTTCCCGTAAAATCAAAATAGCAGATTGCTGTGTCAATACTATTAGACCCCATTGATTTTTGATAAAAGTGAATTATGGTCTGTAATTCTACAGTCCTAATGGTATTTAGGGTGAAAACGACTTTGTCTAAAATAGCTTTATCCGTTTTTGTACTACCCCAAATTAAACCGGATATAGCAATGGTGAAAACTAATAGTATTCGTCTCATAATTTAATGCTTTAGTGTTTGTTATTTGTTTTTTAGCGCATCACAGTCCATAAATTATTTTCAATTCTTTCAGAAAGGCTTAACTGGCGGAGATAAAAAATCCCGAGCTTACAGATACAAAACGGAAATCACTAAAGACATAAACGCAACAGTGATAACTCTGCAAACATACGACTAAAAATATAGTCATTCCAAATTACTGCGGTTAAAAATGACTAAAAAAAGGGTCTTTTGACTATTAAATTAGTCAAAAGACCCTTTTCCCCTTGAGAAGAGAATGAGATGGCTGGTAGATGCGTCTTTTATTTATGCAAAATGGCTAAGCAACCAGGTGAGGCCTAATCCGCCAATCAGTAGCACAATAAAGAGAGTGAAGGCCAGTCCGAAGGCTTTGCCGCCGGCCTCTTTGAACTTGCTCATCTTCATCTCCAGACCCAGTGCGGTCATTGCCATGGTAAGCAGCAGTGTATCGATCCAGATGAGGTATTTGTGAATCGTTTCGTCGAGAGGAACTGCTGCGTTGAAACCGATGCATAGTAGAAAACCGAGAGCAAACCAGGGAATGGTAATTTTGCCACCTTTTTTACCCGCGGGGGTTAATGAAACAATAAATAACAGAGGCACCAGTAGAATGACCCGAATCATCTTGACAATAACGCCCACCTCTTCCGTTTGCGGCGATATGGCACTCCCGGCACCAACTACGTTGGCAACTTCGTGTAGCGTTCCGCCGACATAAAAACCCTCCCAGTAGTGATTCAATGGGATGATGCCCAATTTGTAAACCACCGGATAAAGTACCATGGCCAGAAGTCCGAACACAATGACGGTGCCCAATGCGATGGAGCTTTTCGAGGAGGGAGAACGTAGCGTCGATTCCATTGCCATGACGGCAGCTGCTCCACATACGGCACTACCACAACCGACCAGCATGCTGGTTTCCTTGTCGAGGCCGAAAAATTTGGGGCCAATGTTACTGGCCAGCAGAAAGATTCCGGTTACAACCACTGCCGCCATGATAATACCGTGAAGGCCTAAATCGAAAATGCCGTCGAGGCTTACTTTAAAACCGTAGAGGATGATGCCGGCCCGAAGCAGTTTTTTTGCAGAAAAATTAATGCCCTGAGCCATTCGTTTGCGCTTGTGGTAGTATGGCCCAAGGAGAATACCCCCGATGATACCGATAATGAGTGGCGAAATGGCTGCGGCCGAAATCCATCGGATCTGGGCTATCGCCATGGCGCAGCATGAAATTACTAAAACTTGTCCTATCCCGCTATAAAAGAAGATGCGGCGTTGGGTTGTGATCTTTTGCAGTCGTGTCATTGCTTTTTTTCTGCAAAAGTACCTGAAATAGAACGGTGATACAAATAGTGAATTGTTATTTACTATAACTTGAAGTTATTGTTTAATGTAAAGTCAATAAATAATGATTGTAGTTTTGCCCGAGGGCCTTGTCGTTCGGCAATCCGAAAATGGCGGGAAATGGACAATCCCTGAATAATTACATTCTTCAATAAGTGGTTTTCAAGCTCTTTGGCGATTGCGTGTTCGGAGATGAATGCAATGCCGTCGGAGCAATAAAGAAAATTTTTGATCGCCTCGGTCGCGCCCAAATGCAGGCTTGCATTCAGCCTGTCGACCGCTACCTTGGCTTGAGTTAACGCAAGCAATACCGTTTCGAGTGTGCCGGAACCTTGTTCGCGCAAGATCAGCGGAGCCGATTCCAGCTCGGACAGACTTAGAGTTCCCTTTTTGGCGTAAATTCCTTTGTTGTTGGTAACGGCTAAAATATTGTCTTTCAAAAATGCCGTGTAGCGCAGCTCCTGTATTCCCGAACTGTTTTCGACAAATGCCAAATCGATCTCATTGTCAACCAACATCGATTCCACCTGTTTGGAGTTGCCGGCAATCATCGTTATCGATACGTTGGGGTGTCGTTTGTGGAAGCTGGCCAGCACCCCGGGAATAACATATTGCGCAATGGTAGAACTTGCTCCCAGTCGCAACGAGCCCTCATACTCACCTTTGAGTGTGCTGAGTTCGTAGTTGAGCTCGTTATACATGTTTTCGATGGAGCGTAACCGGTTGTACATGATTTCGCCTGCCTGCGTCAGGAAAATACGGTTGCCTTTGCGCGTAAACAGGGCGATGCCGCTCTTGCTCTCCAGCTCGTGGATATGCTTCGTTACGGCCGGTTGAGAAATAAAGAGACTTTCGGCCGCTTTGGTGAAGTTGAGATTTTCGGCCACTGCCATAAAGACTTGTTCGCGGTAATCCATCGGAAATTGGTTTAATTCAACCGTGTGGAGGTTGTTTATTTCATGGACAAAAATACAACTTTTGCATCAGGATTTTATTTGTTATTTTTGTAGCTTAAAACCGACCAGCAAAAATGAGAAAGCTATTCATCGTATCTATTTGTTTGCTATCCTTTGTATTGTCCTTTGGCACAGTGTTTGCTGCTAATTTCACGGTTACTATCGATGCAGGTCATGGGGGGAAAGACCCCGGTGCTATAGGTTCATTTGCAAAAGAAAAGAGTATCAATCTGACGGTTGCGCTAAAGGTTGGAAAGCTGATCGAGAGCCGATATCCCGATGTAAGGGTGGTTTATACCCGTAAAACGGATGTTTTTATTCCGTTGGAAGAGCGTGCCTCTATTGCCAATAATGCGCATTCCAATCTTTTCTTGTGCATTCACACCAACTCGTCGCTCAGTCCGTCTGCTTCGGGTGCCGAAACCTATACGTTGGGTTTGGCCAAGACGCAGGCCAACATGAATGTGGCTCGACGCGAAAATGCGGTAATCTTGTTGGAAGACAATTATAAGCAGAAATACCAGGGGTTTAACCCGAACTCGACGGATTCGTATATCATGTTCGAGTACATGCAGGATAAATACATCGATCGTAGCGTGCAGTTTGCCTCCGATATTCAGACTCAATTTTCGCAAAAGGCCAATCGTGCCGATCGGGGAGTGCGTCAGGCCGGTTTTTGGGTGTTGCACCGCACGTCGATGCCGGCAGTACTAGTCGAGGTGGGTTATGTCTCCAATCGAAACGAGGAAGAGTTTATTTCTTCGGAGAGTGGGCAGCAACGGTTGGCCGAATCGATTGTAACGGCTTTTGGCAAATTCAAACACGAGCATGACCGGCGGTCGGGTAAAATGCTTGTCTCTGCTGTCCGTGAAGATACCGTTGCGGTCAAACATTCGGATAAGCAGTCGTCAAAGCAGGATTCAATTCGTCCGGAAACGACTCGGCAAGAGCCTGAAAAACGGAAGAAACGGAAAAAAGCACAACCGGCGGTTGCGGAAACTCCACAGTCCGAAGCGGTTGCTACAAAGGAGCAGCCAAAGAGTGGGATAGATGCAGATCCACTTACGTTTAAGGTGCAGTTTTTTACCTCGCCGACGAAATTGAAAAAGCATAGCCCGAAATTGAAAGGAATAGAGAATACAGCTTTTTATAAAGAGCAGAGCGCCTATAAATATACTACAGCTGAGTCGGCCGATTACAATCAGGTGGTAAGCTCGTTCCGGCAAATTCTCAAATCGTTCCCCGACGCATTCATCGTTGCATTTAAGGGAGAACAGAAAGTGCCATTGCAGGATGCGATCAAGCAGTGGAAAAAAAGACGATAAACACGGCAAGGAGCCGAAAAAAAGATAAATACTATTTTATGAATAAAGAATTATTAGCGAAAAGTAGAGAGATTCGAATCGGGTTGATAGTTGCTGCGGCTGTCGGGTTGCTTTTCTTCGGTCTGAACTATCTGAAAGGAGTCAATATCTTTTCTTCGACGAACTATTACATCGCTATTTACAAAAATGTGGGAGGGCTGGTTCCCTCCAACGCGGTTTATATCAAAGGATACAAAGTGGGGCAGGTGGATAAAATTGTGTACGATTTTAGCCGCGATAGCGCTTTTATGGTTTACATCACCATCAATAAAGATTTGAAACTGCCGAAAGGGACGCAGGCCGAGCTGGGAGATGAAGGGTTGATGGGCGGTAAGCAGATCGATCTGGTGTTGGGAACCAAATCAGGGGAATATTATGGCTCGGGCGACATTATCGAATCTTCTGTTCCGGTAACCATGATGGAGGCTCTGAAAACCGGCGTTTTACCCAGTATCGAAAAGATTGTGCCCAAGCTCGATTCGCTGATTACCAGCCTTAACAAGGTGGCATCCGATCCGGCAATCGGTAAAAGCTTAGCTTCGATTCAGCGCACAACGGCAAACTTGGACGAAACTTCGGTTCAGCTGAAGGGGATGATGCACAAAGATGTGCCTCAAATTCTGACCAAAGTGAACAAAATGGCCGACAACTTTGAGGCGGTGAGCGGGAACCTGCGAAATATTGACTTTGCCGCTACCATTGCCAGTGTGAATCAGACTTTGGTCAACTTAGCCAGTGCAACCAACAAACTGAATAGCAAAGAGGGCACGCTCGGATTGCTGCTTAATGACAAAACCTTGTACGTCAATCTGTCGAACATGACAGGTAACGCTAACGAGCTGATGGTAGACCTGAAGGCTCACCCGAAACGCTACGTACACTTCTCCGTTTTCGGAAAGAAAGATAAATAAACTCAATTTGAAAATGTGCTAATTTGAAAATGGGAGAATCTTCTCTCCGATTTAATTTTAGCTAACGCTGATTTTCAATTCAAATTCTCAAACTTTCAAATTCTCAAACTTTCAAATTCTCAAATTGAACAACATGGATTTTCAAACATTAAATCTCAATAATCCGGCTCCGACACAACCTGTAGCCGGAGTTGCCGAACAGGTACGATGCCTTATCATCGGTTCGGGACCTGCCGGATATACGGCAGCAATTTATGCCGGGCGTGCCAATCTGACTCCGGTATTGTACGAAGGTATGCAACCCGGTGGCCAGTTAACGACGACCACCGAAGTGGAAAATTTTCCCGGTTATCCATCCGGAGTCGACGGCAACCAACTGATGGCCGACCTTCGCGAACAGGCCAGTCGCTTCGGTACCGACCTCCGCTATGGCGCGGCTACGGCAGCCGATCTGTCGGCTTCTCCCTACAAGATTACCATCGACGGCGAAAAATTGATCGAAGCCGAATCGGTGATTATTGCTACCGGCGCTTCGGCAAAATATCTCGGCCTCCCCGACGAACAGAAATATGCCGGTTCGGGCGTGTCGGCCTGTGCAACCTGCGACGGGTTCTTCTACCGCAAAAAAGTGGTGGCTGTAGTAGGTGGTGGCGATACTGCCTGCGAGGAGGCGCTTTACCTTTCGCATCAGGCGGCAAAAGTTTACCTGATTGTGCGTAAACCCTTCCTCCGCGCATCCATCATCATGCGCGAGCGGGTGATGAATGCCCCCAACATTGAAGTGTTGTTCGAGCATGTCACCAAAGGATTGTTTGGCGAAGGAGTGGTACAGGGTGCTACGTTGGTGAAGAAGCCCGGCACGGCCGAAGAAGAGGCAGTGAAGATTGCTATCGACGGCTTTTTTCTGGGCATCGGTCACCAGCCGAATACCGCTATTTTCAAAGAGTATCTCGAACTGGACGAAAACGGATATATCGTTACTTTGCCCGATTCTCCCGCGACTAAAATTCCGGGTGTGTTTGCCGCCGGCGATGTGGCCGATCCGGTCTACAAGCAGGCCATCACGGCCGCCGGTAGCGGTTGCAAAGCGGCGATTGAAGCCGAACGATACCTCTCCAGTAAATAAGCTGCGAGAAAATATGTCAATGTCATATGGTTTAATCCCTAATCAAACCCTACCCCCGTACCGGGTACTCCCCTTGGACTCAAGGGGAGACTAATCTGCATTTCGTTTATGAATTGATCCAGAATCCAGCATACGGTGGTGTCCCCTTTTGATAAAGGGGACGAGCGTAGCGGAGGGGTTAGAATCGTTATTAGAATGTTTGGTGGATAAATCTTATCGAGAATTTACAAACGCCGGATGATTTTCATCCGGCGTTTTTTTGTATCTTCGCTCCAACTCTATGGAAAATACGATACACGAAATCGGGATGGCACTGAGTGGCGGTGGTATCAAAGCGATGGCACACCTCGGCGTACTTCAGGCAATGGAGGAGCACGGGCTGAAACCGGGCATTTTGTCGGGGGTAAGTGCCGGTGCCATTGTGGGCGTGCTTTATGCCGACGGCCATTCGCCCCGCGATATTGCGCTCTTTTTTCAAGAATCGAAATTTCTGCAACTGGCCAAGGTAGCGGTGCCCCGCAAAGGATTTATCTCGTCGGCACGTTTTTACCGAGCCATCGGCGGAATGCTTCGGGCGCAAACTTTTGAAGAGTTGTCGATACCGTTGGTAATCAATGCCACCGATTTCTCCGAAGGCAAACCGGCCTATTTCAGTTCCGGCCCGCTGCTGAAGGTGATTGTTGCCTCGTCGAGCATCCCTGTTGTGATGAATCCGGTGGAGATGGATGGTAAACAGTATGTCGACGGGGGCATTTTTTGCAACCTGCCGGCACGGGTTATCCGCAGCCGTTGCCACAAACTCATCGGGGTACATGTCAATCCCATTACTACCGTCAAACCCCTCACTTCCATTATCGAAATTGCCGAACGAACCTACCACCTGACGGTGCAATCGAACACCGTAGAAGAGAAACAGGTGTGCGATCTGGTGATCGAACCTTCCAAGGCGCGTGAATTCGGGATGTTCGATACCTCCAAAAGTCTCCATATTTTTGACATCGGCTACGAAGCCGGGATGCGGGCTCTCGACAAACATGCGAAAAAAATATTGAAATAGATATTCGATAAAACACAAACCGGCCGGTACGAATTGATTTTTGTATCGGCCGGTTTTTTATTTGGGGTGGGTTCGTTCCGATTTGAATTCAAAATATAAGGTTGTTTTTTTAGATAATAATAGCGTAGAGACGGCAAAATGGTAAAACATTCGGGTTGTTCATTTAAGTGAATATTATTTCTGTCAAATTATTGTGTATATAAAAAAATCCTTTTATATTTGACGCGGGTATGATGAAGGATTGTTGAAGTGACGAACTACCTGTATCCAGTGTTATGGACGGATAATGAGTTAGTTTGCCGATTCGATGATCAATTTGCCGGATCGAATGATCGGGTTGCCGAATGCAAGGTTGAAGATGGCACTTTGATGGATCAATCTGGCAAATTGAACGATGAATCTGACAAATTGATGATCAATCCGATGAATTTAGTGTTGAAAATGCCGTATTGAATGTTACGGATGGTAAATTGAATGATGAATTTGCCAGATATGATGTTGAAACCGGCAGGTTGGGTGATGACGGACAGGAATTCGTTCTGTGGTGTAGAGACATACTCAAAAAGTTCCTCTATTTTTTTACCATTAAACACAAATTTATGCCAAACGTTAAGCCTCGGGTAGATATACCCTCCAATCCGTCTGAAAAACTCAGTTTAGCCGCAAAAATTTATGCGCATCATTTGATTTTGGGCGCTGCATCGCCGCTGAATGTGTTGCAATCGCACACCTGGGCAACCAACGGACCAAACGTTGCTACCGCGCAGACTTTGCAAGCCGAGGCGGAAGAGCTGCAACGCAAACTCAATCAAACGTACGAAAAGCGCGATTTGCTGCTGGACGAGATCGACGAATCGGTCAAGGCCAGCCGCGATGCCCTGCGGGGAATTTATCGCGATAACCCTATGGCCCTCGGCGAATGGGGCTTCGATGTGCACGATTCGCCAAAAGCCTCTGTGAAGAAGGCATAGGAATAAAGCTCGCTTCATAAATATATGAAGCGAGCTTTCATTTACAACTATTTAAATTGGAGGATGGTAATGGAAGAAGTTAAAATAAATGTTTCAAGATTTCTTTTAAATCAGGCCATTGATTGCTTGGAAATTGCAATAGAAGCAAGAAATAGCCTTGATATAGATAAAGAATGTCAGAATTCGATAACTATTCAGCTATTTTTGGCTATAGCAATGGAAGGTATTATTAATGATATAGCAGAATCTGAATTGGATCGGTGGACATGGGAAGAATTTGAGAGAATTTCGACACCTTTGAAATGGAAGTTAATGGATAACCTTGATCCGTCGAAAGATCCCTTACAGACTATTAAAAAGGTTCACGATATTAGAAATAAGATAGCACATCCCAAACTACTAAAGGATAATACTGCTTTTGCTATTGCAAAGGATGGCGTGCTGACTGAATTCTTGAATGACAATGATCAGTTACCTGATGGCGATTTCTCTCTATATAGGGGATATTTGAAGAGCTTTAAAGTATACAATGTGGAAGATTCTTTGAATTTAGCAAAGAAACTGATCAGTATAATAGAGGAGGCGCAGAAGAATCATAAACTAAACATAGATGAAGATGAGATTAAAGCATTGAAAGCAAGAATTGGAAACTTGAAATCTCTAAGAAACTTAAAATGGAAAAAGGATAAGCAATAACACCAACCGGCCAGTACAAAATCAATTTGTACCGGCCGGTTTATTTGTGCTAATTAGTGAGATTAGCTTCGCTGATCTTCGATGCGTGTCTCCTCAGATTCCCAATGATTTTTTCACCGCGTCTACCTTGGCCTCGGCGGCAGCGTTCACTGCATCGTATTCCGCGCGGCTGTTCAATGTGCCACGTACTTCGATGTAGAATTTGATTTTCGGCTCGGTGCCCGAAGGGCGTACCGAAATCTTGGTGCCGTCGGTGGTGAAATATTGCAACACGTCGCTGGTGGTCGGCATTACCAGATCGGTAAGGGTACCTGCCACAACGTCGGTTTGTTTCAGCAATTTGTAGTCTTTGATAACGACCACAGGCGAACCGGCAATCTCTTTCGGCGGGTTGGTGCGGAAATCGCTCATCATCTGACGAATTTCGTCGGCACCCGATTTACCCTTGCGCACAATAGAGATCCCTTTTTCTTTGCCGAAACCATATTCGAGGTAGATATCCTGAATCATTTCGAACAATGTCTTGCCGTTGTCTTTTGCCCAGGCAGCAATTTCTGCCATCAACGAGCAAGCCGAGATGGCATCTTTGTCGCGTACAAAATCCTGAGCTAAGTAGCCGTAGCTCTCTTCGCCTCCGCCGATATACTGGCGTTTGCCTTCCAGGTCGCGAATCACGGCTGCGATCCACTTGAAACCGGTGTAGCAGTCGAAGCATTCCACGCCGTTCTTTTCGGCCAGCTCTTTTATAATTTCGGTAGTTACGATGGTCTTTACGGTATATTCACTACCGGTTATTTTGCCCAGTTCCTTCCAGCGACGGATAAGGTAGTAGGTGAAGATCAGCGCTGTTTGGTTACCGTTCACCAAAATCCATTCGCCTTTGTCGTCCTTCACGGCAATGCCCAAGCGGTCGGCATCGGGGTCGGAAGCCATCACAATGTCGGCATCCACCGCTTTTGCCTTTTGAATCGCCATATCGAGCGCTGCCGGTTCTTCAGGGTTGGGCGACACCACGGTGGGGAAATTACCATCGACTACGTCCTGTTCGGCAACGTGAATTACGTTGGTGAAGCCCAGCAGATCCAACATGCGCGGAATAAGTTGTCCGCCGGTGCCGTGAATGGGGGTATAGACAATCTTCAAATCCTTGTGGCGCGCAATCGCATCGGGCGACAACGAGATGGTTTTGATCTTGTCGAGGTAAATGCTGTCGATCTCTTCGCCGATAATTTCGATAAGCGATGGGTTACCCTTGAACTTGATTTCATCCACACTCTTGATTTTTTCCACCTCTTTAATTACGTTCACATCGTGCGGATCCACCATTTGTGCGCCATCATTCCAGTAAGCTTTGTAGCCGTTGTACTCTTTCGGGTTGTGCGAGGCGGTGATGATGATGCCGCTCTGGCAGCCGAGATGACGGATGGCGAACGAAGCTTCGGGGGTAGGGCGGAGGTCTTCAAAAAGAAAAACCTTGATGCCATTGGCCGAAAAGATGTCGGCAGAGATCTCTGCAAATTTGCGGCTGTTGTTGCGGCAGTCGTGACCAATCACCACTTTTATTTCGGGCAACGAGCCGAACTCTTTCTTCAGATAGTTGGATAATCCTTGAGTGGCAGCACCCACGGTGTAGATGTTCATGCGGTTGGTGCCCACGCCCATGATGCCGCGAAGGCCTCCGGTTCCAAACTCCAGGTCTTTATAAAAAGCTTCGATGAGGTCTGTCTTGTCGGAAGCGGCAAGCAACGTGCTTACTTCCTGTTTGGTGGCTTCGTCGTAATTGCCGGCAACCCATTGCTGAGCTTTGCCTTCAACCAACGCGAGTAATTCTTTGTCTTCCATTACATTTGTGTTTAGAAAATTTCGGGTTAAATATACGACAATCTGGATATTCTCACAAGATTTGTGTTTACTTTTTGCTATTAAAAAACAAATTCAGGGTATGGGTTTTGATACAAATTTGTATATTTGCAGGAATAACGCCAAACATCGAAAGCGTATTCACTCTGTTTGTAACTGCTTTGCAACGTGCGGATAACCGGATGCCGAATGTGGAGGACACTGCAAGAAGCAGGTTGGAATCGGCTTTTACAAACCGTTACAGCTACTTTTGATGCGAGGATATTACTTCTGGAATCCTATCTTGAATAAACCAAATGAATGATGGAACTTTCCAATCTGTGAAGTTCCGAATTATTTAAATTGAAAAATATATACAAATGAAACCTACACTGTTTTTACTGGCTGCCGGTATGGGAAGTCGCTATGGAGGACTTAAACAACTTGACGGTTTGGGACCGAATGGCGAAACAATCATGGATTATTCTGTCTTTGACGCTGTACGAGCTGGTTTCGGGAAAATTGTTTTTGTTATTCGTCACAGTTTTGAAAAAGACTTCAATGAACAAATCATACCGAAGTATCGCGATGTTGTTCCGGTCGAAGTCGTTTTTCAGGAAGTTGATTATGTCCCGGAAGGTTCCGACTATAATAAGGAGAGAGAGAAACCGTGGGGTACGAATCATGCCCTGTTGATGGGCAAAGATGCCATCAAGGAACCGTTTGCCGTAATCAACGCCGACGATTTCTATGGCAAGGAGTCTTTTGAAATTCTCTCTCAGTTCCTGATGAGTGTCGAAAATAAGCAGAACGAATATTGCATGGTGGGTTACCGCGTGGGCAACACCCTTTCCGAAAGCGGATCGGTAAGCCGTGGCGTGTGTACTTCCGACGAAAACGGCTTCCTGACCTCGGTCGTTGAGCGAACCAGCATTGAAGAGAAAGGTGGAACTATTGTTTTTCTCGACGAAAAGAGTCAGGAAAACAAACTGGAGTTCAATACTCCCGTATCGATGAATATGTGGGGCTTTACTCCCGACTATTTCAACTATTCGGAAGAAAGTTTTAAGAGCTTTTTGGCGGCAAAGGGACAGGAACTCAAATCGGAGTTCTACATTCCAACGGTTGTCAACGAATTGATCGTTGCCGGCAAGGCTACCTGCAAAGTGCTCGATACTCCATCCAAATGGTTTGGAGTGACTTATGCGAATGATCGGCAGCAAGTAGTGCTTAAGATCAATCAATTGATTACAGCAGGTGTTTATCCGAAATCGTTGTGGAAGAAATAATTTAGTACATATATAATATAGGAAGGCATAAAACCGATTGTGTTTATATGCCTTTTTTCAATTAAAAAGAAATGGGAAAAGTTATTGTGACGGGAGGTACCGGATATATCGGTTCGCACACAGTGGTTGAACTGCAAAAAGCCGGTTTCGAGGTGTTGATAATAGATAATCTCTCCAATTCGAATGTGGAAGTATTGAATGGCATCGAAACCATTACCGGAATAAGACCTCAGTTTGAGAATCTCGATTGCCTCGATTATGTCGGCCTCGACCGTTTGTTTTCAAAAAACGAAGACGTAGAAGCGATCATTCACTTTGCTGCCAGCAAGGCGGTAGGCGAATCGGTAGAGAAACCACTCCTATATTATAGGAACAATCTGGTGTCGTTGATGAATCTCTTGGAGCTGATGCCTTTGCACGACATTAAGAATATCGTGTTTTCCTCTTCGTGCACGGTATATGGTCAGCCCGATAAATTGCCGGTAAGCGAAACCGCTCCTATTCAGCCGGCCTTATCGCCTTATGGGAATACCAAACAGATCTGCGAAGAGATTATTCGCGATACACTTCATGCCAATGCCGGACTTCGGAGCATTCTTTTGCGCTATTTCAATCCGATCGGGGCTCATCCATCTGCACTTATTGGAGAATTACCGAACGGAGTTCCCAACAATCTTATTCCTTTTGTTACGCAGACGGCAATTGGGCTGCGTAAACAGTTGAGCGTTTTCGGCGACGATTATAATACTCCCGACGGATCCTGCGTTCGCGACTATATTCATGTGGTGGATTTGGCTAAGGCGCATGTTGTGGCTATGAAACGTATGATAGAGCAAAAAAGTAAGAGTCGTCTTGAAGTCTTTAATCTGGGAACTGGTCGAGGATTATCGGTTTTGGAACTCTTGAAAATATTCCAAGAGGTAAATCAGGTGGAAGTTCCATACAAAATAGTAGGCCGTCGTGATGGCGATATCGAACAGGTATGGGCAAATCCCGATAAAGCAAATACTATTTTGGGCTGGAAAGCGCAGGAAACTGTCGAAGATACATTGAAATCGGCCTGGGTTTGGGAAAAGCATCTGGCCGAAAAACGGAAATAATGCTCATGTTTTGCCCGAATACAGGGATGAAATGAATAAAAAGCCTCTTGCTTGATAAAAAAGCAGGAGGCTTTTTCTGTCTTTGTAGGAAAAAAACGGCTGGTTGCTCTGCTTTTTATGTATCAGGAATAATAATTTTTGCACTGATTGGAGCCTCTGTGGGAAAAAAATGACCTTTTTATCCTATTCCGTTATTCAAAAATCAGCTGCATTTGGGCACGAGCTGCATCAATATTCCAGGGTTTACTCAAGGAAGGGCTTAAAACCCCATTTTTTCTTCAATGTGTAACCTGAGACATATCAATCGGATATAATTTAATCTGCATTTTTATTGCAAAAATGTTGCGGGGTATTTGGAATTATCGGAAAAAGGGCGTTACTTTGCACCCGCTTTGAGAGAGTAACACGGAGGTGTTACGGATGTTGAAGCTGAGAAAAAAGTTTTGAAAAAAAGTTGCAAAGAGATTTGGTAGTTCAAAAAATAGCAGTACCTTTGCAATCCCTTTCGCTCAG
>Ga0183099_1000268_pt1 | contig 42603 bp, 51 predicted proteins | sample Biomet1_FD_127788 | JGI IMG/M metagenome (GOLD analysis project Ga0183099, IMG submission 127788) | Microbial communities from bioreactor (seeded with anoxic lake sediment) at LBNL, California, USA - Biofuel metagenome 1 | ecosystem: Engineered > Bioreactor > Anaerobic > Unclassified ... | reverse complement strand
TCTGACGGAAAGTACAGCGAATCTCGAATTTACAAAAGGAATAAAATTATGTCAGCATCAAAAAATAGCGTTAGTTTGATTGGTCATGTTGGTACTATGGGTGAATTGAAATCTTTTCCTACCCAGGATGGTACTCGTTCAGTAATTAACTTTACTGTTGCTACCAATGGCCCAGGCCCACGCGATGCGGAAGGCAAGCCAACTGAGAGGGCTTCATGGCACAATGTTACTGCATTCGGCAAACTGGCTGAAATTGTTGCACAGGTCGGCACTCGCAAGGGTTCACTGGTCTCTGTGGATGGCAAGTTGGATTACTCCACCAGCACGGGTGAAAAAGACGGTAAAGAAGTCATCTATAACAATGTTTCAATCATTGCAGATGAGTTTCGCAACCTGACACCACGCGAAGCAGCGGACCAAACTCAGGCATAATGTGATTTAGAGGGGTGTTGAAGCACCCCCTTAAAGAAGGCTGATTTAATGATTGGCCTTTTTTATTGCAAAAATAAGATGAGGAAAGAAGGGGAAGAGCACATGGATTGATATCCTGGCAACAAGTGCCAGGCAATAATAAAAACATTATTAATTAAACCGGAGTTGTTCTTCTTCTATCGGTAGTGGTACTGCGGTATGGTCAAAAACCTCTGAATTAGAGGGGGTAAAATGTTTGATGATTTTTGATAAAGTAGGTCCATTAAACTGAATTTTTTTCAGCCATTCATGAGCACGATCTTCGGCTCGTTCTTCCATATCTAATCCATCATTTAAGTCAAAATCATTTAGTCTTTCTTCTATATTAAATTCGAAAAAATTAGAGTCATCTTCATTACAAACCTCTTCTGGGGTCATGCCATTGTATCTTTCGATGAAATCAAGAACATGCGATAACTCATTGGGGATGGTTAAAGCCCATTCTTTTAACGTCACTAGATCAGTGGAACGTCGATAAGGATCTACCTCTGCATCTCGTCCATCTAATAATAGTTTTTTAAAATGCGACTGGTCGAGATAGATAAGGCAAGCGTGCTCAGATGCGCCCCATGCACCAAGATCTAAAGCGCCACTGGTTATGCAATGCAATCCTAGAGGAACATCTTTATTTTTTGTTTCGATATTCCAGAAGGAAAATAAATCAGGATCATCAATTAAGATAACTTTTACTAAGACATCTTGATTGGATAGTAAATCAAACTCACTAATATCATATTCTGGGTCGATGTCTTCTTGAGTCAAAAGAGAGCGAGGGGTTTTGAAATCTGGAAGTTCCTCAATTTGCTCTAACATATTGCGGATAAGTGGAATGCGAGGATCGCTATCGTTTTTAAATAAGTGTTCAGGGGTTTCCTGATTATTAAAAAAACCAAGTTCTAATTTTATGGACATAAACGCCTCTATTAATATATCAATAATTTTAATTATACATTAAACGTACAAAAAAATTAAATATTTAAATATTAAATAGTTGACTGATCAACTAAACATATGTTTAAATAGTTTTATGTGAAACTGTTTTACATAAAACTAATAGGGGATCTTTTTTGAAAATTACATGTGGTGGACATTTGTTTAGCTTTGAACATTTTAAGGAAAAAGTTAAGTTTGTTTACAATAAGATCTGTATAAAAAGCATGAAGATGGATGATTTATTTGCAGCGAAATTGGCAATGGAAATTTCAAAACAGATCAATCAGTTTAATATAAAATCCATGGCAGAATATGGTTTGGTGGGTGATGCCTGGATTGTTTTAATGATTATTTATTCAGAAGAAGATTTGGTGGCAAACGATATTTGTGAGATTTTGGGGCAAAATAAATCAACGGTATCTCGGATCATTGAATCACTTAAAGAAAAAGAATTTATTTCCGAGAATAGAAATAAAGATGACAGAAGAAAAAATAATTTATCAGTTACAGAGAAAGGTCTTTTATTCATAAAAGAAAAGATGATCAAGCATAATCAATTTTATGAAAACGCATTTAAAGGTGTTAATTCAGAATTGATTGTTATTGAGTTGCAAAAAGTATTAGAAAATATAAATAAAAATAACGAGGATAAAATTGAATAATAAAAAATTATGTATTTTAATTCCATTAATGATTTCAGGATGTGCAAATATACCAATATTGGAACAGTCTAGTAAGACCAATATCATTAGTGTGCAATTGGATAAAAACAAGGGTTCTGATTGGTGGGTTGAATTAAATGATGAACAGCTTAATGGCATACTTGAAGATGTATTGAAAAATAATTCAGATTTAAAAATAATGAAACTTTCACTTGAGAAGTCGATTATTTCATATGATTTATCTGATATTAAGCAATATGCAACTGTTGATTTAAATTCATCTTTTGAAAAGGAAAAATTATCCGGGAAAGGGATGACGCCGCCACCATATGCCGGTTCTATAATAAATATGGGGCAGATAGGGTTTCATGGTGCATATGCAATTGATTATATGAATAAAAACAACCTGGAGGTAGAGCAGAAAAACAAAGAACTACTGGGTGTGAATTATCAGATAGATAATGTCAAACTCGCGGTGCAGGGGCAGGTTGTTCAGTTATATTTTTATTATCAGTATCTGTTAAAAACAGAGGAATTAATAAAAGAAAAACAAAGCATCCAAAATGAAATTGAAAAATCCTATATAAAAGGAATTAATTTAGGAAAAATACTGCCATCTGATTTGTTGTCAATAGAATCAAACGGTATAAAGATAAATAATGAAATGGAAAGTGTTCTAAAAAATAAAGAATTAACCATTAGTTCTTTAATATCTCTTTCTGGCAATAAAAATATTTCAATTAAACAGCAAAGTAAAATCATGTTGTTCAGTGAGCAAGAGCCTGTAAGAAACATAGGTATTAATCAATTAAAAAATAGACCGGACTTGAAATTCTATCTTACTAATATTGAAGCGCAACAAAGAAAAATTTCTTCTTTGAAAGCCGATTTTTATCCATCAATAACAATGACAGGCGATATTGGATTACAAAAAGTTGGATTTGCAAATATGTTTAATCGCAATGCTCAATTTTGGAATATTGGTCCATCCATTTCACTGCCAATTTTTGATTCAGGAAGGATCGCAGATAATTATAAATTTGCAGGTGTTGAATTAAAAGAATTTATTGAAAAATACAATCAGAAAGTGTTTTTATCTGTGAAAGAGGTTAATGATGCCATTTATTCGGAAAAATCAAGTTATCAGATATTAAAAAATCAAATCGCAATCACTGATAATGTTGAAAAAATAAATAAATCAAATTTAAATCTATTTAAAAATGGAAAACAAACGAAAATTTTTACACTAAATGCAAAAATGCAATTGGTTAATGAGCAACAGTCTTTGTTGTCTTCACGTTTAAATTATATTGATGCAAAAATAGACAGAATACAATCAGTAGGTGGAAATAATGGAAAATAATAATTTAGAAAATAATAATGTTAATGAGCAATCTCTTCAAAATAAAAAAGCAGGTAAAAAAATTGGGATCTTCTTGGGGATTTTATCTCTAGCCGGGATCGCATACGGAGCGAATTGGTTTTTTTATGCCTCTAATTTCGAAGATACGGATAATGCTTATGTGAATGCGAATCAAATTAGTGTTGCATCTTCTGTTGGTGGAACGGTGGTGGAATTACATGTGTCAGATACAATGAGAGCACAAAAAAATGAATTAGCAGTAAAAGTAGAAGACACTGATTATCAATTCGCATTAGATAGGGCAAGAACAGAGCTTGTTAAAATGGTAAAAGAATACAATACATTGAAATACAATGTTGACCAATCAAAAACAATTATAAAAATGAAGCAAATATCATTGAGAAAAGCACAGGATGATTTGGCCAGAGAACGTTCTGCGTTTGGATCAGGCGTTGCGACAAAAGAATCTTTAGATAATGCCCGGTTTAAATTTGATGAAGCGAATAATGAATTAGATAATGCTCAGATCACACTAAGAAATGCCAATAATTTATTATTTACTAATGATGTTATGAAACATCCTGATGTTATCAGAGCTATCATTAGTTTTAAACAAGCGTATATCGATCTATCAAGAACGCATGTCTACATTCCAGAGGAAGGCGTTGTTGCTAAAAAAGCAGTTAATATTGGACAAAAAATAGTTCCAAATCAAAATTTGTTTACAGTAATAGATGAAAAAAATGAATGGGTAGATGCAAATTTAAAAGAATCCCAGTTAAAGGGTATTTCTGTCGGTCAAAAAGTTGAATTACTAAGTGATGTAAATAAGAAAACCTATATTGGTTATGTTCAGCAAATTGGGGCTGGCTCTGGTAGTTCTTTATCATTATTGCCAGCACAAAACGCAACAGGAAATTGGATCAAGGTCGTTCAGAGAGTTCCAGTTCGAATTGCATTTGAGGAGCAAAGCATAAAAGAAAATGGATACTTGCCTATTGGAACATCAATGCGGATCAGCATTGATAAGCAAACTAAAAAAGATATTTCATACAATGTGGCATTAGAAAGCAAGCCGGATTATTCCCTGGGAAATGCGGATAAAGAGATAAAAACAATTATTGATGAAAATTTGGATAAATAAATGCCTAACAAATCATTTTTTACCTTAGAGGTGTTTTTGGCGACTTTGGCGTTAGCGCTAGGGTCTTTTATGAACGTATTGGATTCAACAATTGTTAATACGGCGATATCACATATCGCGGGTGATTTCGGTGTTCCATACAGTTCTGGAACGTGGGTGATAACTTCTTATTCAGTATCTGAGGCAATATTGTTGCCGCTAACAGGATGGTTGACGCTTCGTTTTGGTATGTTGAGACAATACCTTATAGCGACTGTGTTGTTTACATTGGCCTCTATATTATGTGGATTGTCGACTAACTTTGAAATGCTCTTGGCATCAAGAGTATTGCAAGGAATAGTTGGTGCAAGCATGATCCCATTATCACAGAGCTTGTTAATGAGTATCTATCCGCCAGAAAAAAGAGGGATGGCTATTGGCATATGGGCGATGACAGTTGTTATAGCGCCGATTGCAGGTCCAATTTTGGGCGGGTGGATCACAGATGTTTCAAGTTGGAGATGGGCATTCTATATTAACTTTCCTATTGGATTATTTAGCTCGTATTTTGTTTATAGAATATTCAAGAAAAGAGGGTGGGAGGACGTAATTAAAAAACAGCCAGTTGATTATTTTGGTTTATGCACACTGGCTATATCAATAGGTTGTTTACAGTTAATGCTTGATACCGGAGCTGATCATGATTGGTTCGCTTCTGCTCAGATACAGATATTGGCTCTTGTTTCATTTGTGTTCATGGTTGTGTTTGTTATATGGGAGCTTCATCAAAAACACCCGGTGGTAGACTTAAAATTCTTTCTTAACAGAAACTTTTTAGTTGGTGTTACGGTGTTATCGGTTGGTTCAACTGCATTTTTTGCAACAGTAGTTATTTTGCCAATTTGGCTACAAAATTACATGGGTTATACCGCTTTTGATTCAGGGTTAACAACATCAACGTCGAGCATTTTTGTTGTGTTTCTAGCCCCGTTGCTAGGTAGCTTTATCCATAAGGTAGATGCGAGAAAGGTTGTTGCTTTTGGGTTCATGATGTTTTTTATCGTATCGGTATTTGCCGCGAAGATGACGCCAGAAGTAACATCTGGGTACATAGCCTTAACTCGTTTGATGACCGGGATTGGGTTGGCTTGTTTCTTTATTCCTATGAACAATATCTTATTAGCGGATATATCAAATGATGACATTCCTTCTGCATCTGGATTGTCTAGTTTTATGAGGAACGTGGGGAATAGCATTGGGACATCACTGGTTGTTGCGTATTGGGACCATGCTCAGGCTGGTCATCATGAGCAGATGATTAGTGCTGTCAGTAGTTCAAACAATAGTTTTACACAGTACATTAATTTATCGGGCGGGGAGTCGGTTGTTAATCTTGCTTCTATAAATCAAATCATAAATTCACAATCAGCATTAATGGGGATCAACGATATTATGTTGGGAAGTGGTATTATGATGTTGTTGCTTATTCCTGTTGTGTTTGTTGCTCACAAAACAAATAAGAAAGTGGAAATGAGCCATTAAGTAAAAGGCCGCAGTAAAGCGGCTTTTTTAATGAGTTATTAATTAATTGAGAAACAGATTTAAAGGAAATTGGTGGGGGAAGCTATCTTTGTTTTTCGTTTGGATTTTTGCATTAAAGTGTTAGCGCATCAACTTTATTGCAGCGATCTAGTTACTTAACAAAGACCTGGTAGCGAACCAGTCCCCCAGTAAAGAAAGTGGTGCTGACAGAAGGTATCGAACCTCCGACTCCTTGTAGTAAGTAACAAGGGACTATTCCAACTAAGTTATGTCAGCAAAATGATATTATGAACGAGATTCATTTGGCGCTTTGTACTGGGCTCGAACCAGTGACATACGGATTAACAGTCCGCCGTTCTACCGACTGAACTAACAAAGCGTGTAAATAAAACCAATGGTGCTGGCAGCAAGAATTGAACTCGCGACCCCCTGATTACAAGTCAGACGCTCTACCAACTGAGCTATGCCAGCTTAAAATGGCGCTTTATGTAAGGCTCGAACTTACGACCTACGGATTAACAGTCCGCCGTTCTACCGACTGAACTAACAAAGCGTCTTTCAGAAGCACTGCTGCTAACTGATGAAAACAATTATATAGAGTTAAAAAACAAAGTCAATGATTATTTTAATAAAAATTAAATATTTTTCGAATGATGAAAATTGACTTATAGATAATTTAACGTATAATAATTACATAGATTTGTGGTGCTTTTAACTTCCGGAGAATTGTATGTTATATGTATTAACGATTGGCAAGAAAACCGATGAAAAAAATTTACATTATACAGAGGTGGTAACTGCTGGTTCTCTGCGAGAAGTCGCTGATAGAGTAAATAATAAGTTTCCAGGAATGAAGATTTTTTCGGCAACTAATGCCCCTGATGAACATCCTGATGAAGCAACGCATTTCGATCCTGAATTAATTATTACTCATTACCGGGATAAGGAACTCGAAATTGAGTTTGCAGAAAAACAGGGCTGGGCACTGTGTCCTCACAAAGAAAACAATGCAAAAACAGGTCGATATTCTGTAGGACAAAAATACTTGTTTTACACATATCGATACAATGATGGCTCTTGCTCTACATTGATCACACAAGCCGATCCGAAAGAGACTAAATTAGAAATTATTTCTCTGGAATGTATGGAAGAGCACGAAGTACCTGTGGAATACAGCGAAGACACCACCAAGGGCTATATCTTTAAAGATCAAGAGGGGCGGATTTATCACAATCAATACCCAGTAGCATCGTATGGCCAGATGGATACCTCTGGCGATAGCCAAGTAGAAGAAACAGATCCTGATGATGTTCGGTATGGTTACTCTGGATTGCAAGATATTAGTAAGATGCTGCGATTATTTCATCACTATAATGTTAAGCAAGAAGCAGAAAAACTGCCTTTAAATGAAAATTTAGAGCGAAACAATCGTCGAGTTGAATTGGCATTGGCTGAGGCGAAAGAAAAATTCGGATTGAGGATTTCGCTTTGTAATTTCTTAAAAGATAATTCAGAGAAAAAGCCGTGGTTGCTTGTGCCAAAATACTCAATCGTTGCATAGTGTTAAACATGGCCCGCACTCGTTGCGGGCTTTTTCATGGAATAAGAATTAAGATACTGATTACATTTTAAAGGAATTCAAATGAGAGAATTAACCATAGATAAACCTTATTCAATTGAAGAAGTGAATGAATTGGTTGCGCCATACAAAGATGCCTTGAATAAAGAAAGAGATATTCTTTTTAAAAATCGAAAAAACGCATTAATTACATTTATCGTTATTGCTTTTATTTCATTGCTTACTGTTTGGTATGGTCAAGAAAATAACGCTACTCTGAATCCGTTATGGAGTTCGGTTTCTCTTGTATTGATTGTGGGACTCTTGTTTTCTGCATTAAATTTGGCTTTTAAATATCATGAACTTGATATCAAAGAGTTGGAGCCATCTGAACCGTATAGTGTTTTTGTTAATGAATATTATATCAATAAAGCAGTATATTTAAATGACCCAAAAATAGCGAAATTTGTTTTGATTGTTATTGGCCAATCAAGAAAAATGACTAGAAATGAATCTATTTTTTTAAATGATTACATTAATAATACTCTGAAACCAACTCGGGAATTAACTGAAATAGAAAAACTGATGAAATTGGCGGGAGAAGCAGAAAACATGGAACTTAATGTCTAAGCTAGACATTGTTAAGAATTAATTTAAATAAATAATATTTTTATATTTTCTGTGATTTGATATAATGTTAAAAACAGCACAGGAAAATAAAAATGAAACTTACTAAATTAAGTCGTCAGCACATTGTTAATCACATTGCTAATCTTGTTTTTAATGCTTCTCTTGACACAACAGAAGCAATGGATGTAATGGGCAATACCATTGGTGTTTATGCAAGCTTGTACCGAATGCAGCCAAAAATACCGGGTTTAATGAATAAACTGAGAGGCATTGATTTGGAACAGGAACAGCCAATTAAGTGCTTCCATACACTAATAGAGTCTTCTGAAGAACACATTGAACATGTTCAAGAGAAAGCGATCAATGCAGCTCTTTCATCATTACGGGCTGAGAAAAAAATTCTTGATTCAGAAGATTGCCGTACCGGGTTATATAGAACACAACAAGCCTATAACGCAGCAGCAGAGCAATTAGAATCAATTGGTTATGCAGTAATGGATCGTAAAATTATTGTTTCAGTTGTTGGAGAAGAGAAATTATCAAAATTTGACCAGCGGATCAAGGCGCTTCGAGATCTGGAATACTGTGTGGATGTCAGGGAAGCAATTGCTCGATATCCGGATGAAGAAGGTGATTTTGTAAATGCCAGTAAAACCACTGTTTGGTATTCAAAAGAAAAAGAAATGGAAGTAATTGCGTTAATCGATGATGAAATTGGCACAAATTATATTGTAAGCATGGAAAATACACCTCCTCTGATCCCGGGATGTAAAGATGTTGAAGATTTTGAGCGAAAAATCATTATGAGAAAAGAACTCGCTGGAAAATTCAAACAAAACGATGAAACAGGATTGTCACACTAAAAGGTATCTTCATTTATGAGCGACCATTTGGTCGCTCTTTTCGTTATTAATTCTAATTGTTTTTAACATATTCTTCATAAAGTTTTTTAAATCGAAGATGCTCTGTGTAGATCTTGTCATTAATATCGTTATTAACAATATATAACACATCTTCTGTTGGTAATTCGTAAATAGGGGTATCATTCATCAAGATAAAGGATTGTTTGTTTTTGCTAAACTCTTTTTCCATCCAATCAATCGTTGCTTCTTCTGTTTTACTATATTGAATAGAATTGCGAATAATTTCCATTTGTCCGGTTGCGGTAATAAAATAAGCAATATATTGCCAACCGAATATTGGTAACCTGGTATGAACAACAATACAGTTATTACAAAAGACACGAGGAATAATACGGATGTCTTCACTATTTAGACCACGATGAGATTTGTTTGCGATCAAATGTGCCTTAATGTCATCAATCGAATTAAATGAACAACTGTTTTTAAACAAATAATGTTTTAAACGAGTTTCGTTATCCATTTTAATATCCTTATTTAAAGCACTTTGTTTTTTAAAAGAAAAGAAGAGTGATCTCACGATAACTCTCCTTTTCACTATACTGTTCCAAAAAATGGATTTCAGTATCTCTTGTTTTAATGCTAAACAACTTTGTGCATTAATGCACTTATTCCGCGAACTCAGTGTGTGAGACACAAGAACCACTCTCGTGGCGTAGCAGAGAAGACCAAAATGGTGTTTAGCAATTTCTTCTGCTTTTTGTATTTTAATTAAAAACTAAATAACTGTCAAGCTGGTTAATAATGTTCTATTAAATTATAAAAACAAAAAACACCTCAATATTGCTAAAGAGGTGTTTTAATTACAAGGAAACAACTATGAACAAAAATGAGTTAACCACGCTCATTTGTCGAATTTTGATACACCGCACAACTGGTGTTCTCCTACTTAGAGAGATTAGAAAAGCCTGCTCCTAAACTAAGTCAAAAAACACGCTTCTTGTGCGTAGTGTCAAGACGTATTCGACAAACACAATTTAACACTATAATTATTTATGTCAATAGTAAATTAAAATTAATTATTGATAAATAATGTATTAAAATTAATTAGCACCCGTCAAAAAGAAACTATCTCTTGGTAACTGAAATGACAAGAGCTTTAGTTCGGTCTGTAATTCAGTGATATCTTCATTATCAACATTTTGTTTGATGACAAAAATGGGTTGTTTTTCATCTTGATTGAATACCTCAACTAACGGTAGTTGTTTTTGCTCAATTAAGGACAGTATTTTTTCTGAAACAGGGGTTATTAACCAGCGATCATTCAATTGATCTGCACCCAGACTGTAGCCAAAAAACAGCTCCCCGGCATCGTTTTTGACAGTGAAAAGCAATGGCTGTACATAGCTGGAGTAAATTTTGTGAAATAATAGTTTACCTAGTGCCGGGCTGTGTAGGAATAATTCTTGTTCTGGTGTGTTCATTTTTGTCTCCAAAAAAATTGGTAAAAGAAATGGGTTATATATTGGCTTATTATAACATATAATATTTTTTTGTAAATTATTATAAACAGTGTTTTTTGTTTTTGTATTGTGTTGGTTAATTGATGATTTGTCTTTTTCCGTCAGCCTTGCTGCCGAAGGAAACCCATGTGTCTTCCTCTTCCTCTTGCTTATTGAATTAATTATTGATATAATAACTGCATTATCCAGTGAGATTAATTTCTAAAATTAGAATAAGGGAATGAGAATATGTCTACAACTACTCCAATGTCTAAATTAAGCAATCATTTTAAAACCCTGGAAGGGTTTTTACCTAGTGATGTATCATATGTTTCACTGAACAAAGCTGGAAGTCATTATAAACACCATGTTGGTCATTGGGGCTATGATGAAAGTGAATATACCAAAGGTGTTCATTCTGATTACATCCGTATTTATAGGGGCGCAATGAGTTTTACGAGTGTTGCTTTTGCTTTCAGTTACATTAACCAAGAAGAACCTCAGATCACCGCCATTATGAAAAAACTGGTGCGAAACAAGCCGGTGTATCAATCATCAATAATGATGGGATATGATGAGTTTCGTAAAATATTTAATGAATTCAATGCTTATTTGAAAGAGCATCCTATTAAGAACTTCGATCAGTTTGTGGCCTTTTTTATGGCGCAGTTTTTGATGGGACAAATGGACGCTGAAAATGTATATGATGTTGCTAGCTGTAAACAAGAATACGTGTTGTTAAAAGAGAAATTAGACCAAGATGTGCAGTCTCAACAAGTTCAACATGCTATTCATGAGAAAAAGCATCAAGAGTTGATCACATCTGCACAAAATGAAATAAAACAAGATCCGTTGTATGTAGAAAGATTAAAAATTTCTGAGCAGATCTATTTGTTGCAGGAAAAATTACGAAATTTAAACATGGCTATTTCAGATAAAAGTGATTTAATTTACGAAGAAAAAGGTATCAATAAAGAGAATGAATTGGTAACCAAATATCATAATGAAGTTCATTTTTTTGAGAAAAAACGAACTGCTGAGTTAAAACGATTCATGGGGCAGTATCCATTTGCTATCAGAAAGTTAATTGACGAAAATTACAAGGGATAAAAATCCAAATAAAGCCGGTGCAAACCGGCTTTATTTTACATAAAATAATGTTGATTTTTTCTGCAAAATTAAGTATAATATTCATATAAATCAAGCACATATTCGGAGATTAACATGAGCGCACTTGTGTATTTTACATCAGAAGAATCAGCGAAGTTAGCCTATGAACAATTGAAACATGCCTCCGAAAATGGGCCTTTGCGAAAAGAAGATATGAGCAGCATCGGTTGTACCACTGCGTCTGATTATGAAAACTGGGCAAAAGAAGAAAATAAGTCCACAGAAGAATTAGAGAAACAATTTGAAAGTCTATATCCCGTTAATAGCATCTCTCTTGATCCATATTATGACCGTACTTCTTCAGAAGCAATGCGACTCCTTTTGGAGATTTGCCTTAAGGAAAAAGACTCTATTTATAGAATGAAAAATTGCAGGATTGTATTCGAGCGAGCAGAGGGTGATTTTGATGAAAAGAAACACTTATTGCCACTGGAAGAATTAAATGACATGCGATTTATTCCAACAAAAAATGAAAAGCCAACAAAACAATATCCAAAAACAGGTTCTGCTGTTTTCGTTGCCAAAGACCGCAATCATCAGCATCTGGTTCATTTTTTGTTTGGTAATGTTGATGAAATTACCTTTATGAAAACTGATGAGTTTGTTGATTCTGATGATAATCCTGATTATGTTGATGAAAATGGTGATAAATATGCACTCATTCCGTTAATGCCCCTGGGCTCTGGCCAGAATGCATTCATCAATAAACTGAGATGCTCATTACAATGGTATACCTCTGTGTCGTTTTTATGTTTTTTTGCGGCCTGCTATAAGTCAGCATTTGAACCTGAGTATGACGAAGCGTTGCTAAAAGATAGCAGTAAATGGGGCATTACTGATGAAGATTGCATTTATTTGATTAAGCACTTAGTGCAGTTTTTGGATGAAAAACATGATTTGTCGCTAATTAAAGTACAAAAATGTAAACGTGATGGGCATGTTTGTATTGAGTATCCGAGCCATTACTTGATGATGAGTAACTTGAAGTCCTCATTTGAGTTTGCTCTTTCTTGCCTTAAATATCGAGATCGACGATTCGCCTTCTTGAAAAAAGGTGCATCGATGAAAGACCTGTTAGATAAGGTGTAAGAGAAGAAAACATCGTTAATTAATAAAGCAACGCCAGTCGAAGACTGGTTTTGCTTTATTGAAAATTAAAAATCTCAAAGTTATTCTGCGAAAAACGCAGTGTCATTTGCATTAAAGCTGAGTTCAGCAAGTGCAGTAGCCATTCGTGAACCGAGTTTTTCAGCCATTTTGTTGTCAAAAAACTTACTGTCCATTCTGTTTAGTCCTATTGCAAAATTACGGCCATTTCCAGCCAGAAACTGTTTCTCAATGCTAAACCAAGCCAAGGTGAAATCACTCCAACTATCGGAATTAAATCCATTTGATGAATTTACCGCAATCATACGAGACATAGCGCCAATAACCAGAGCGATCCAATATTCATTATATGGTGAGGCACATAGCTTTTTTCGAGCATTTTTATATTGAGAAATAAAGAAATTTATCGCCAGAGGGTTCACGTTATTTTCAATGCACTGATTCAATTGAATATTAAATGCTTTTAAAGTATATTATTAAAAATAACTACCATTAATGATAGCATTTATTATCAGGATCAAGAGATTGTGGAGCTGCATATGTCCAGGCTATCCAACCATTTTTGGGCTCTCAAATATTTATGAATAAAAAATTAATTAAATCAGCCAGTGCTTTGTTTGTTTATTGCACATTGATGAACGTAGCTCTTGCAGATGACGATCAGGTTATAAAAGAAATTGATAGAAACGCACCAATTGATGAAGTTCGCATGTCAGCATTAGATGCTAAATATCACTTGCCAGCAGATCCTGGTGAAGCAGGGAAAGCGACTGTTTCAGGTGTTGATTCTGATAATGATGGCATTCGAGATGATATTCAAAGAAAAGTATATTATTGGTTTGCTGATAATGAGATCTCACAGGAATACCCTAAAATAATACCCATAATGTTGGATTTTTCAAGATCACTAACAAAATTTTATTCCACAAATGATGGAAAAGAGCTTTTTGAATCAAGGATGGAACAGGGATATATATACTCATGTTTTGGATGGTATGCAAGAATAGCGGATTCGCCTTCTGCAAAAGCAAAGTTTAATAATGAAAGATATCTTTCAGATGATGATTTAATATGGGATAGGTTATCGTATTTAGATAGATTAAATGTACTTATTTCATCTGAATTTATAAATACCAAAGAGCGATTCATAATCGATCGAGAGTTGGAATATAAAGCAGAAAACTACAGAGACACAGTCCCTTTTGATAAAACACAAACTCATTGCGATGAATTTAATTTTAGATGGAGTGAGTAAATTAGTCGATATAATACCTTGATTCAATTGAATATCATGATTGTTTGAAGTATATTATTAAAAACAACCACCATTAATGATAGCATTTATTATTAGGAGCGAGAGATTGTGGAGCTACATATGTCCAGGCTATCCAACCCTTTTTGGGCTCTCAAGTATTTATGAATAAAAAATTAATTAAATCAGCCAGTGCTTTATTTGTTTATTGCACATTAATGAACGTAGCTCTTGCAGATGACGATCAGGTTATAAAAGAAATTGATAGAAACGCACCAATCGATGAAGTTCGCATGTCGGCATTAGATGCTAAATATCACCTGCCAGCAGATCCTGGTGAAGCAGGCAAAGCGACTATGTCTGGTATTGATTCTGATAATGATGGTATTCGAGATGATATTCAAAGAAAAGTATATTATTGGTTTGCTGATAATGAGATCTCACAGGAATACCCTAAAATAATACCCATGATGTTGGATTTTTCAAGATCGCTAACAAAATTTTATTCCATAAATAATGGAAAAGAGCTTTTTGAATCGAGGATGGAACAAGGATATATATACTCATGTCTTGGATGGTATGCAAGAATAGCGGATTCGCCTTCTGCAAAGTTAAAATTCAATAATGAAAGATATCTTTCAGATGATACATTAATAAGAAATAGGTATTTGTATTTGAATAGATTAAGCACATTTGTTTCCGCTGAATTTATAAATACAAAAGAACGATTTATAATCGATCGTGAGTTGGAGTACAAGGCAGAAGACTATAGAGATTCAGTCCCTTTTGAAAATACACAAACTCATTGCGATGAATTTAATTTTAGATGGAGTGATTAATATCATGACGCCAAGAAAACAAAAACTAGGAATTAAAACAAAAGGACTTTGTTATTCACTAATGGCTTTATCTATTAGTTTTATTTCTTTTGATGTTTTTAGTATCGAGCAATGTGCAAAGCCCACATTGTTTTTTATTAACGGCATGAGCAATACATTTGATACTTCTGAATATTCAAGAAAAACAATTAATGATATGTTTGGCAATGTTTATAAAACAGATGCGCAGTACAACAAAGGAGAATGCAATCCTATTTTCAACCTAAGCGCATGTGGTCAGGAGTTATGGGAGGTTGCCAGACAAAACAGTGAAGATGCGGATAACGTTCTCGCTTATAAACTTAGCGGTCTTTTGGGGGGTCTAAGTAATTTTGGCTTATCAAATCAAACAACGGATGCGCTTAAAAATTACTTTGCTAGTAAGATTACTAATGCAGAAAATGATAAAAATGAATTGGATAAGAATACTGATTTACAAGAGGCATTAGCTAAGGTAAAAGCGCATATTGCTAATGGAGAATCACTTGTTTTAATTGGGCATTCGCAAGGTAATTTCTTTACTAATGAAGTTTATTCTCTTTTAACTGAATCAGAAAAAGAAAAAGTAAGGATTACAGGGATTGCAACACCTGCAAGCCATGTGGCTGGTGCTGAATACATGGATGAAAATAAACAGCCGTATGTGACATTTTATGAAGATATGGTTATGAATATAGCTAGGATTGGTGATTTAAATATGGCGTCACTTCCTGCAAACTTACACATAGATTTACAAAAATTAATTAAAATTGGTAAAATTGACTTTATGTTTCATGCTCTTTATGCCTATTTAACTTATGAAAAAAGTCAAAACATTATCCTGAATAATGTTAATTATCTTGCTTCTGAGTTATCTGAATTGCAACCAAATCCACTTCGCTTTGTTAATCGACGCATGACAGAACCAGGTATAGAAAAACAAGGGTATGGCTATTACCCTCTTAAAGAAAAAGACCCAAATTCAATTGTGCCACCCATGTATTCTGTGTATTTTTATGATAAAAATGGAGTCGTGAATGCTGTGTATGGGGAATATGACCGAGATGAAGTTAATTTCGGTGCGGTAAGGGGGTTTAAATGGTTTGGAAAGTTTTATGCGAACGATATTGTAAATGGTGTTTACAAACTAAAAGCAGTCGATAATAACAATCAAGGAAAGGAAGTAAATTGGAATAACTGTGAAACAACGGATTTTCTTTTGTATAGCATTGATCAGAAAAATGAGATTAATGCAGCTGAATTAGGAAATGAGGTATCTATTGATGCGGAGGTAAATATAGGCGAAAATGAAACCATTACTTGGACCTCAAATGAAACAGCCAAAAACTTTATTTTGAAAAAAGATGGACGAGGAAAGTTAAATCTTTTCAATAGGTCATCAAGTTATTCTTCTAATGTGCCAGACTACACTGTTGAGTATACGGTATATGAAGATCATATTGTTTTAAATACAGCAGGTATTCCAGCAGGCTCCTATGCTTATTTTTATGAAAATGAAAAAATTGGTATTATTCCATATCTTGAGCTAAGAGATCGGTTAAACAATAATACAGATCCAACTAAGGGTGGTGTATTGACAGTCATTGACAAGAGTAAACAAAGTTCCGCTTCGATTACATTTGATAATGAATTGGTTTTAAATACAGATACATTATCTCTTAAAAATAATAATGGAGAGGTATCGTGGACAACGACACTTGAGAATGGTTTTGTAGCAAGCATAACGGGGCTTTCTTATCAAAATCAATTAATTAACTCTAAAATAAGATCTGTAAGTATTTCTCCTCCATTTGTATCTGAAAATCTTTGTCCATCTGGTTTTTCATACATGTCTGGTTCAGGTATATATCAATCATTTTATGATTCGGAAGATGAAGTTTTTGGAAATACAATGTCATTAGTTGATAAAACATCTGGTTATTTAAATGCAAAAGTTGAAGGAGACGTATCTTGGTCTTGCATGAATTCTGAGCCAATGGATGGTGAAGATGGATTTATTCTTTACTCAAAGCATGTAAAGATTGATTTAAATAACGCAAAATTTAATATGGAATAATTAAATAAAATCAAGTAACATAAAAATCAAGATGATGGTTTATCTTGATTTTTTTATATTTTAATTAACTTCAAAAGGAATTCCATGCGTTTTTTTAATTTAAGTTCTTTAGCCATGACTATTTTGGTGTTGAGCCCAGGGGTCATGATTTGGTCACAGTTTGATATGGTTGATAAAAGAGAAGGAAAAAGAGAAGATCTTAAACAACAAGAACATCAAATTTTAAATAATTGGGCTGGCGATAACAAAATGAGAAAGTCTCTTGTAATGGATTTCCAGTTTCAGTGCATAGAAACAGATCATGGTCAGCCGGGCAAGAAATATTATGGTCGTGCGGATTCATTAAGAGATCGATTTGAAGATCGTGGAACGCCAGCCAACTGTTTACGCTCTTTGGCTAATGATGCTAAAATGCGGCAAATTTCGTATGAAGAATTGGATAAATTGGCAGTCCAACTCGAATTTTTGCCAGAGGACATCAATGGTCAACGCTATTAAATAATTAAATTAAGCCTCTAATTCTAATGAGGCTTACTTTTCTTGATCCAAGAATAAACACCAATGGCACAAATCACAGCACACAATGCTACAAAAACATTAACAAAAACAATGTAAACCGGTAATTCTAGGAATATTAGTTTTTCTATCGCGGTAAGCGCATAAGTTAAAATAATAATCAAAAAGACAATCGATAATTCGATAAGCAACATGTAGTGCCTCCTCGTAAAAACAAACATTAAACCGTCTTTTAAATAATAATACAATAACTATATTGTGTTAGCTATCAAAAGAAAGTCTAATCAATGTATTGCATAATATTTATTATTTGATATAATATTTACATATCATCACGAAGAGAACTAATCATGTCAAATAAAACACCAATGGAACGTTTGAACACAAATTTTAAAAATCTGAATGAACATTTGCCTTTGGATATGAGCTCGATTGGATTAAATAGTGATGTGTTTAAGGTTTATAAAATAAACATGCAGTCTGAGAATACAAAATTTCGCAATGAAGTATTTAGTTATACAGACGGCATTAAGTCAGATCATATGCGAGTATTCTATTGTACCAAACCTTGTAGTGAAGACATTGCCATTTTTTCATTTGATTACATGGATGGTCAGACAAGTATCGTTGCATCAACCAGAATTACTGGTTATATGAAGCCTTTGGCTTATTTTAATTCTCCAAAAATGAATTTTGATGAGTTTCGTCAATTACTTAATTCATTTAACGCCAAAATCAAAAAAGATAAAGTGTCTGATTCCAAAGAGTTTTTCAGTTTATTTTCGGCTCATTTTTCGGTTAATATTAAAGCATTAGAAGAAGAAATTGATTTAGAAAAATATCGCGCTGAATTTAAAATGCTATGTGAAAAAAATGAATTAGTGATCAACAAGGCGGCTTCAAAAAACCAAGAGTATGCTAAGAAAGCAAAAGATGCGAGAGATGCGGTGGATGTCTTTTTATTGCATGATCCGGTTGCTATTGAGCGTGCCGCTATTGAGGTTAAAATTAAAGAACTTCAAGAACGAAATAAACAGTTAACTAAACAAATGAATAAAAATAGAGAAAAGCTGTATGAAGAATATTGTGTGACACGTTATTTTAATTTAGCTAATGATATTTACGATGAATTAGAAGCAATGCGTGAAAAATTCGCCAAAGAGAGAAAAGAATTTTTCAGCAAGATCCCTCGTCGAGTAAGAAAATTAATTGATACTTATATTAAGGAATAAGCAATGTTAGAGCGGAATAAGACGAAGGAAAACATCGTTGTTCAGATTGGTCAAATCTGGCAAGATCTTGATAAAAGAATGCGTGATCGTCAATGCAAAATTATCGAAGTGCTGGATGGAAAAGTTAAAATGCAGCAGATTTTTCCGGTAATGAAAGAACGAGTGACGTTAGTCTCTGTATCTCGAATGCACAACATGAGCACGGGCTGGAAGTTGATTACGGCGATAACCGATAACCTCATTCCTGGAACGGAAGAAGCCTGGGAAAACGGCCAGCTTGGTAATGATGAGCGATTTGTTGCCAAATCAGAGTATTCATCAGCAGAAGATGTAAATCGAGCACTGGAGGATTAAAGATGCAGCATTTGCGAGCAAAAGTAACAGCGGCATGTAAAGCAATGGGTCGAATTATCCTTGGGCCGGAGGTTTGTTCGATTGGCAATGAAATTAAAAAAATGGTGTTAAAAACACAAAAGCAAAAAATAGAGGAATAATTTATATTTTTCGATAATGATTAGCTTGATATTTTATTATTATTCGATTTAATATTTAAAATTAAATTGCGATTCCCATTCTTAAAGCAGAGGTTTTTATGAACAAGAAAGAATTATCAGGCAATCATGTTAGCCGGTTACGAGAAAATTTTCAAAACTTTTGGCGTGCTTTATCTATTTGTGCGGAAGTTGAATTTAGTGAAAAACCCCAGGTATTGGTTAAACCCAATTCATATGATTTACTTGATACATCATACTGGTTAAATGAACGAACTTTTGTCATTGATGGCGCGTTTGGTGTTGTTTTTAAATTATGTGGAAATAGCGATGGTTGCTGCGTTATAGCAACGCTGTTTAATCATAATAATAAAGAATCATTTGTTTCTGAACCTAACTCAGGTGTTGTTTTTGCTAGACAAATGAAGAAATTGAACAGAGAAATCAACACGCTGATTAATTACGCCAGCGATCCTAGTTGGAAAAAAAGCAAACAAGAGTTGTATGATTCTATTTTTGAACTAATTAAAGCAAAACTGATGCCAGGGAAAGGGCGTTGCTTTAATGAAATTGAAGTTGAATTTTCAAAGTCAATGGAATCGTATGTTTCTGAAATGAAGAATGTATTGTCTATTCATGATCAACATTCTGTGTTAAGAAAAGACTTGATCGACAAGGTTCATTCTTCAGAGAAATGGCAGCAAATCGACAAGATCAAAGCTCAAATCAACTTACTAAAAACAGAGTTAAATCAGCTTGCAGATGAGATTGATGTAGATATCTCATTAATGGATGAAAAGAAAGTTATTGATAAAACAGTTGAAGATTGTGTTGCCGCTGAAAAAAACACTCGGCATTTACTGGATGACATCTGCAAAAAGGCACTTGCTGACAGTAAAAATGATTTAGTTCAAAGACTTGCACTGCAAGTTTTATATAACAAAGTCAAAAAGGATAATCCATCTGTTTTTGATAAATTAAAAATTCAGCAGATCCTCTTTATGCGGCCATTGAATAAAATCCCATTTTCAACGGCCATTAAAGCGTAAACTTGTTCTAATCTAAACCTCTCACATTGTTTGCTTCATTCAATGTGAGAGTTTTTTTTGGCAAAATCCTCGAAACTTTTCTAATCAAGTTGTCATTAAATAAAACAAAAATAATTATTTATCAAATGCGCGATAATTCGCCAAAAACTTGCCATTTTATTTAATATGTACTATAATATGTTTATCTTAGAGTAAAGGATATTTTGATGAAGAACTTAACCCCAATGAAACGTTTGCAGCCACATTTTAAAAAAATGTCAGCGCTATTACCGCCATTTATACGTGTCTTAGCACTAAATCATGCTGAGCCAAGATATCGTGGTGGAAGCTATTGGATGCGGGTTGAGCTGGGTGATTACACCAAGGGTGTAAAAGCAGATCATCGTCGAATTTTCTTCAATAAAGAAGATAATAATTTAAGTGTTTCATTTGCATTTAGTTATATCGGTTGCGAACCAAACGTTGTTGCGACGATAAAATCAGGTGTGGGTGACAACGAATTATATTTGAATTCAAAGGCATTTAGTCATGATGAATTTAGATTGTTGATGAATAAGTTTAATGCGTATTTGACCAATCATCGAGTGAAAAAATTTGATGATTTTCTAGGTGCCTTTGAAGCCAATTTCATTCTTGATGAAAATGAATTAAGTGTTGCTTATGATCTAAAACAATGCAAAAAGGAATATAAAGATTTGATCGGTGGCATTAAAGAATCGATTGATGAAAAGGAAAGGCTGAAAAACATATTAACAAGACGAAAGCTGGTTGCAGAAAACGATGTCGCAATAGTAGTCAATAACAGCGATGAAAATAAGGCGCTGCAAACACTGCTGCTTCAAAAAAAAGAACTGGATCGGCAGATTAAGGAAACAAAGCAATCAGTTTTAGAGCTTGAAAGAAAAACAAGTGATGAACTGAAACTTACAGAAGTTAATGAGTCGCTCTCTGTTTGTGAAAGAGAAAAAGCGGAATTAATAGAAAGTTTGCCGTTGAGCAAGCGTCAATATCTAAAAAGATTCCCGCTGATGATGATTAAAAAGATAGATCCTGATTTTACAAATTGAGAGATGTATCACAACTACCAAAGAAGGGGCTTATCTTGGTGGTAAGCCCTTCTTTTTTATAGAGGATTTTGGTAAAATGAGTATGTTAAATGTGTCAACAAAAGCAGTAAAGAATATGAATAATAATGAAATCATTAATGGTCTATGGGAGACTCTGGATGCTTGCTCAAGCAAAGAAGAATTAAATACGATCTGTGAATTATACATTGAATCTGGTGCTGAACCAGACGATGTTATTAATTCACTAAAGCAAATCAGAGCACAAAATCAATTGGATGTTTATGCAGAGCAATTAGTGGCGGAAGCAATGGCTAATCTTTGCAAATGGAATTTGCCAGTGAGAATGCTTAATTCATAATTTTACTAAGAAAAAGTAAAAGGATAAGTTTTCATGCTAAAAGATTAATATGCCCGGGTCTCCGGGCATCTGTATTTTAAAAACACCTCTGCTTTTTTGGTTTTTCTTCATTGGTTTAAAATAAACAGGTTAGAACAACATTGTACTTTTAGTGAAATCAACCAATTGACTATTTTAAATATTTTATGTATTATTAATTATCTTTAGATCGGAGTAATACTTATGTCTCAGTCGATTGGTTTAGGAAAATGTTTTGCATTCATTATTAACAGTGCAAATAGCCGATTGGAAAACCAAGGTTATGATGCACAGGTTAATCGACTAAAGCACGCGTTAATTTTTTCACTAGAGCAATTGCAAGATACTAGTAAGTTAACTCAGGTGATCGCAGAACTAAAACTGAATAATATCGATGCTGAGTTCTGGGTAAAAGAATCCGAAAAAACAACCGATGTAAGGTCGTTTTTTTACGATGTTATTACGGGTGTCGCCATGGAAAGCATTAAAAAGACAGGACAAAATAGCGAATCAGAACAACTTGAGAATGCGATCCTACTTGTGCTTCAGCAAACAGAACGAAATGCTTATGCAAATATCGTAGATAAGATCACTAAACTGCCTTGTTTCAAGTAAAAATTGTCTCGTATTTGGATAACTATTTAGGAATAAAAAATGAACATTAAACAAAAAGTTGCTCGCATGTGGAAGAAGAAAAATAAGTTTGAACTTAAATTTCTTTTGATCCCATTGGTTATTTTTGCTTTTATCTTTGCAAAGAGCTATTTTTCACACAAGACAGCAAACGGTGTTATGGAGAGTGCTGGACGACTTGGTCAGCAGCTAAATGAACTTTCAATGAGCGAAGAAGGATTTAATAAAAGTCCATTTATTGAATTGATTCCGATGTACCAATCCATTTCAATGAAATTAAATGAAGAATATTCATCTCCAAAATTCGATGAAAATTCACCATTACACAAAGCTCATGATAAATTGGTTTCAGTAATTAAAAAGCGGGTATTGACCGAAGATTTGAGTGTAAACGAAATGACCTCATTTTTGAAATCAAGTTTTGAAGCGCAAAAGCTGATGGGATTGAGCCCGGATATGATCCAATTCGGTTTTATTAAGTTGACTGATACTGAGTTTACTTCTGTTATTAGAAAAATGGAACATGCGGCCAAAGAAAATAATGCCGGTGAATATGAGCTACTGGTGATCGGTACTTGGTATCATGAGCAAAAAGGTCGCATTGACGATAAAAGAGCAAAAGAATACTGGGTAAAGGCTTGGCAGAAAGATGCTAACTCAATGGCATCAATCTTTATGGCATCATTGTATAATGAATTTAATGAGCCAGAAAACACATACCTATGGTCACTGCGTGCTGGAACTGAATGCATTAAATGTAAATCAACAATGCTGCAAGAGCGAGCTGAACAGATCCAGGAAATGGCAAACAGCAAGTCGGTTTTAACTGTTCAATAAGGGATAAAAATGCAGATTTCTCTGAAAAAAATGATACTAGTATGTTTGCTAAGTGTGCCAACACTGGCTTTTTCGGCAACAAAACAGTTAGATAATGAATTTAGCAGTACGCCGAAAGGGATTGAAAAGTGGGCATATAATGAATCTGTGAACAAACCAATAATTTCATCACAAGATTTGCTGAATCAAATAAATAGTGAAATTAATTCTGGAACTACTTCTATTAATAAAATTGCTGATAGAATACTTCAGATACAACAGATCCTTGATGCACCGATTAACCAATTAAGTTCTGCTGAAAAAGAGGCTGAGCTATTTCGAAAATCACATATGGCATTACGAAAGAAGCTTAGCTATCTTTTGGAAACCCAAAAAGTAAGCAAAGAAGAATTTGAGTTATTTGTTGAGAAAAATTTTGAACCGGCTAAACAGGTAATGTCTTCTGCACCATATGGTGATTACAATGAAAGGATTGTTGTTTCAACACATGATTTTGCTAATATTGTTTTGATTTCAGAGAAAATGGCAAATGTAAAAGAAAGTAACACTGTAAATTTGTGGCTATTTATCGGTTTCGCCTATTATCACGGTTACGGTGTAGATCTTGATTTTGAAAAAGCAGAAAACGCATTTATCGCAGCATGGCGACTTCATTCTGATCAAGGTGCAGGCGCATTAAGCAAGATTTATTCTGAATATAATGAGCCGGAAAAAGCCTATTTTTGGGGTGTGCGATCAGGGATGGGTTGTTTTAGTTGTGAGAAGAAATTAACTTTCACTCAAATGAAAGAGCTCCAAAAAGACGCTCGGAATGATAAATTAGATGATATTTCCGGAAAAACAAAAATTAATTAAAAGAGCATTAATGTGAGCAACTTAAGAAAATGGTGGTTTATTTCAATCGGAACTGTGTTTGCTTTGGCTTTTATAAACTTGAACGAATTCAGCAAAACAGATGCTAATGTAAGTGAGTTACCAAAAGAAAAGAAAGTCATTCTTCCGGAGGGAAAGGGCACTGATTTACTGAAAAAAATGCTCTTGGAAACGGGGTTATACAATCATCCGAATATTGCATCATTAGTTGATTGGCTAGAGAGGCTTAATTCAGAGTTAGTAAAGCAAAAAACGATTGAACTTGAAAACCTGAAAAGCAATGGCGTAGCTGATAATCAAGATCACATCAATGAAATCAGGGTCGCGATCGCCGAATTAAAAAAGAAAACTAAGCAATTGATTGTAAACAAAGATTTTACGCTGGCTGATTTTAATTATTTTGTTCGTTCCAATTATGATTTGCATGATTTGATTACTGATCCGGATGATGTTGCTGCAACAAATATCTTAATGCGACTCAATGAGCAGGAATTTACAAGTTTAATTGAGGGCGGAAAGGAAAAAGCTGATACCACGGATAATAGTATCGATACCTGGTTGTTAATTGGGTACGCCTATCAAAGTGGGAATGGGGTGGCTGAAGACATAGGAAAGGCAAAAGAAGCCTACGAGAAAGCCTGGTTATTTGGTTCGCCGGTTGGTGCAAAAGGATTAAAAAACATATATTTGGAAAACAACGATTTTGAATCGGCGTACACCTGGTCGATTAGAGCCGGTGAGAAATGCAAAATTTGTGAAAAGAAACTGTCTGTTTCTCAAAGACAAGTGTTAACAAAATTAGCTAAGAATTAAACAAAATTTAAAATAGTGAAAAGCTCAATGGGGCAAAAGCCTTTCTATGCAAAGGATTGCTTCATAAATCATCAAAAGACAAAAAGGAGAATACAATGTCTTATTTAGAAACGATCAAGCAAAAGCATCAACAAGCCCGCCTGGCCCGCGACAAAGTAGCTGTCACAACCCTGGGTATTCTATTGGGTGATGTACAGACAGCAGAAAAGAAAGGGGAATTGATCACTGAAGATTCAATGGAACAAATGCTGATCACAACCAGAAAAAACATCAACGAAATGATTTCCGTTTGTCATCCAGAGCAACGTGATAATTGGCTAAGACAAAAAGAAATTATTGATGATTTGTTGCCCAAAATGCTGACACCTGAGCAAATGACTCAAATTGCGAAGGACGCCGGTTTCACATCCTGGAAGCCTGCAATGACATACTTTAAAGAAAATTATTTTGGTAAGTATGATGGTAATTTGCTTCGTGAAGAAATGCAGAAAACATTCGGAAAATAAGTTTTAAAGGGGATCCGGTGAATTGGGTCTCTTTTTTTTGATATGTTGATGACGAGGATTAAATTGAAATATTTTTTAGGCGTATTACAAAACAAAATGTAGTTTATTATTTAATATTATTTACATGCATGTCGTGGTTTTTTGTAGAAATTGGTTTGACTCTTATTGAACCAAAATCTTTGTAGCCGCATTCTACGTTTCAATTCGCAGAATGATGCGTAGTTAGGCTATATAGCTGAATAATAAAACAATTACTTGCCTTTTTAAATAATTACGCTATAATTATATTAAACAAAAAGAAGTAGTTGATTTCTGATTAAAAATGCCGCTCGTTATTTACTAAATTAATAACTGACGGCATTTAAAAAACAAGATCAATTATACTGGTTCTGCTTATATGTTTTTAGACGAGATGGACTTTCACAAAAGCATGAAGTGACTAATGGTCTTCTGCAATGCTTAAAAAAGCAAAAAGTGAATTGGCTTTTTTGATATCTGCTTCAACATATTGACCATCACGATACATGCAAGCTAGCATATAAGTTGCATCTGCAAATCCTTCTGTACTTAATTTCTCAAACATATGGAATGCACATTTCTCATTACGCTCAACACCTTCACCGTGCAGATACATACATGCTTGCTTAAAAATAGCATCAGTAAAATCATATTCTGCGGCCGATGAAAAATAGTCAAAAGCTTTTATTTGATCAACCAGGACATATTCACCGTTATAATGCATTAAACCCAGTGTATAAAAGGCGTCTGGAACAGAAGCCTTAGCTGCTAACATTAACCACTTATATGCTGATTTATAGTCTTGAGAAACATATTTACCATAATAAAGAATAGATCCAATACCAAACTGAGCTTGTGCATGATTGTTTTTTGCCGCTCTTAGCAACCATCGAGTGCCTGCTTTTGGATCGAAATATTCAGTGTCCTTATTATAATACATCATGCCCAAATTATACTGAGAGTGAGCATCCTCTTTCTCAGAAGCTCTTAAAAGCCATTCTTTGGCTTGCTGGTATGATTGTTCCACACCATTCCCTAGATAGTAAGACACACCAATATAAGCCATTGCTTTAATGTGCTGTTTTGACGCGGCTTGATTTACAAGCGCAAAAGCTAGATCAAGATCTTTAGCAACAAACAATCCTTTATTCATATGGAGACCAAGAGTGTATTGTGCATCGGTATTGCGAGCCTTCGCGGCTTTGGACAACCACTTCATTCCTTCTTCAATATCTCCAGCAGGTGCACCATAAATCAGCAACATTTGTGAGTATTTAAATTGGGCAACGGGATCGTGGTTTTTTGCAGCTCTGAGCAATAAAGATTGTGCAGCATGAGGGTCGTAATCAAGGATGCTTCCATCAAGATAGTGTTCAGCAAGCCGAACCAGATCGGCATCTTCAACGTCATCATGAATAACGGCTTTAAGCAGGTAGTTAACTGCCATGGCTTCATTTTTAGCCAAGAGATGACCATCTCGCAAAAAATAACTCAACAAGATAATGGATTTATAGTGATTATTGTTTGCTGCGATAGTGAGCCAGAATACGCCACTGATATTGTCTTCGTTATTTTTTTTGGAAAAATAAGATCTCGCTAAAAGATATTGTGCTTCACTAACACCATTGGTGGCATCTTGGGTTAGTTTGATCTGTTCTTTCTCTGTGTATTGAGGCATTGATTTTCCTTTGAGTTATTTATTTTTAGAAAAATATTGATAAAAGTGGATGTATTGGCATAGATGGCTTATGAACCATCTTTACGAAGCGAAATCTCATTCAAGATCATTTCTTTCGTTTCTGAGATAAAAGCCAAGATCCGCTTTAATTCATTGTCCCATCGCAGTTGCAGAAACGCCCGAATATCACCGGTAAAAGGAGTTTCATAGGCAGCAGAAATCTCCTGATAAGCAGCTTCTACTGAGGTATTTGTCACAAAGTATCTTGCTAAAGCACTTTCCATATCTGAAATTTGTTTTGCCCATGCTTTCTCATCCAATGCAGTGGGGACAGCACGCGAGTAATGACAAACCTGACCACTCAAAAAGAAGACTTCAGATTGTTCATAAAACCATAAGGCCGCTTTTAACCAAGCAGTGGGTAATTTGTCACCAAAAGCCCAAATATTAGAATGTTCTTTATTAAAATAAGGGGATGGGGAGAGAGCCTTTTGCTCCCAATGAGTCTTTCTTGAGGATGCCGCCGAAAAGTACAATACTTCAGGCATGTGCTCTAATTCATAAATGGAATATAAATCAGGTAGCCTTCCCATTTTAGATTCTGGTTGGTCAAAGATATCTTCTTTTGTTTTGGTAAATGCGTTATACAAAAGTTCACCAGAAATGTATTTCGCTAAAGGTGCTGCCATAAGAACGGCTTTTTCTTCAGAAAAACGATTTCTTTCTATGAAAGAATCATAAGTACTAAGACCAGAACCACAAACGTTAAAAAAATGGTTGTAAACCTTAAATCGAGAATCATTCTCTGATTTGGATGCAAAGAGAAGGGGATATTCATTAAGTGATAGATGAAAAGCCTCATCGGGGGTCATTAGTTTAGCAGTCATTGTTTATCCTGTGTATTGATGGTGGCCGATTTTGTACTTAAAGAAGAAAGGTAATTATCTAAATCAATCGCCACTTTATTGTTATCGGTAGAAAAATCAGTCATGATTTAGGGGGTGTAATTGACCTAAAAAATTAAGCAACAAGGAAAAGGCAAGTATAAGTAAACAAAATGCCGCCTCTATAGTTCCATTTAGCATATAAAAAATGATATTTTCCATGGTTTCCATATTATTATATAAAAGGAGCATGTGCACCACATGCTCCTAGAAAATTAATTACTATTGCTTTGATTGCATTGACTCATTTCGTGAGCAAAACGCAATAAACCATCGCCCCATCCGCCAAGAATATATGTTTTATCATAAAATTCCGGTACAAGCGTATCTTGCTGACCCGCGATCTGAACAAGATAAACTTTTACATCTGGATTTACCTGTTTACGGTATGTGCTAATAAGCTTTGCTACATCAATGTAATGTGTATTATTCCAGTTGTAATTGGCATAATCACCTGGTGCGCAGCCATAGAGCTCACCATGCCCAGCCTGCATGTCAGAATAAACAAAAATATTATCCCAATGTTCTTTATTGCGGATCGCATTATCAAAGAACAGCCAGATCCCGTTTTCAGTGGATGCACCAATATCAATGGCTGCTTTTCCTGCTGCATTTACTTGGTCAAAAATAGATGCCTTTTTACGGATTGAAGACACTTCAAGTTTGTCGCCAAAGACGCCAATATAGCCATCTTCAGAAATTTTCCCTGTGATCACTGCTGTTAAGTTAGCAATGGCGGCTGCTGTCATAGTTCCCATTTGCGAGGTGGTTGCGTTTTGTGCTGAACCAGAGTTATCACAAAGACTCATTGTCTTTCCTTTAAACTGAGGTAGCTCACCCAACGCTAACTCCATACATTCTTCCACTGCATCCAAAATCTTACCTGAAACAGCTTCTTCTTTTAGTTTTCGATATGCTGAGTAATAGCGGAATGGAAGCTGCTTGCCTGTCTTCGCTGTTTCAATCAATTTTCCAAGATATAGCTCTGGATCTACTTCGTTTTTATGGAAATTACATAGGTTGCGCAATAATGCCATGTGTCCCATAACATCAATTGCCTTTTCCCAGCTTTGCTTGTTGGAGCCTTTTGCAGAAACAATGGATTCCCAGGTTTCTGCTTCGGACAGCTTTAATTCACCTTTTACCAATAAATTGATGCTTGGCGAATAAGCATGAACCATATTGATCACATCAACCAGCTTGAATTGTCTAGATTCCATTCGATATTTAGCTAAATCATATTCAGAGCGAGTCTCAAGAAATGCTTTCCATGCTTTCTTTAATGCATTTGGAATTGGTCGGCCAAAAACCTGGATCTGATAAGCAAGCTGCACGGCTGCTTCATCAGTTCGAAGCATGATTTCTTGAGCATATTGCTTGATTAATCCCGTGCCACGAACAGATTGATGGTTGGCCGCACGAACCATGATAACTTGCGGTGTTGTACGCATGTTTTCTTCATTACGCAAACGAACCGCTTCTTTTAATGTTGCTTCCGGATCGAATGCTAATGCAGTATCAATCGCTGTTTCAATTAACGCAGAAGGTGACAAAGAATGGTGATTTGGGTATGAAAGAGCAGGCTGCAAAACGGAATCCAAGTATTTTGCATGACGAAAAGGCACCGCTCGTTTATTGCTGACATCTTTGGTTTTGGCTTCGTAGTCATGGTAATACATTGGCTCACCGAAAAAACAAGAACTGGACACAATACGCAATTGCATGATTGGATTTTTGATGTCATAAGAAACACCGCCCATATGATTTAAATGGCCATGTTGCAATTGTTCTTTTGAGGCAGAGGATTGTGCTTTTTTGTTATTGATCTTCATAAGAGTCCCTTGTGTGAAGTAAAATACAAGGGTAGAGGTGCTCCTGAATATGTCTTAAACATAATCATAAACAACAAAACACCAGAATGGTGAAATTGTGTTACGGAGAACAATGGTCTCGGTTTTTTATCAGAAAGGTGAAGTAACCGAAACACTCACTACCGTATTAAAATAATATCACTTTAATTAATAAAGTCAATCAACTAACTTGGTTTTCTGAAAATAAAAAAGCGCCCGGAGGCGCTTAGTACAGAGAACAATAGCATCGGTGTGATTCACCAGAAGAAGTAACCGAGGCACTCACTACTGTATTTAAATAATATCACGATAATAATTAAAGTCAATGCCTTTGTGGTCTTTTTTATTTATGTTTTTTTAAAAATAAAAAAGCGCCAGAAGGCGCTTAGTACAGAGAACAGGCAACTCAGTATATTTGGTCAATTTAGCAGATTGGAAGTAACTGAATTATTCACTACTGTATTTTGATGATACCGTAATAAAAGATATTGTCAATAATTATTTTACAAAAAATAAATTAAGTTGATATGCCATTTATTTTTTGATATAATATTCATGTAATTTAGCATTATTAAGGAGTAAAAAATGGAAAACGCAAAGATGATCAGTAAGCTAATAATTGCTGGTACTGAAGAAACCATCCAACAAAAAGGCATGGTTCCATATCTAAACGAATTGCGAAATGCACTCCGATATATTGTTAAAAAAACAGATAGAACCAAATTAATTGAAGCATTACCTAGTTTTTTCAAGCAAAACACAATGTTTCAATCAGCGAGAAGAGAACAATTGTTCGCGTATATTAAGTTTGATAACAAAATGCCTCTTGCGGAAGACATCATTATTCATTCAGGGTGCAACAATGCACCGTCACAAGAAGCGAACGAACTACAAAGTGCCATTAACTATTTCATTCATTTAATCAATGAAGAAGAAGTTGTTGATGTACTGATTTACATGGAAAAAACTTCGCCTTGTTTTAAAAAATACCTTGATGATTTAATGCATTATTGCAATTTAGTTAAACTAGAAAAAAAATACGCATAAAATCATACTATTCACATCAATAACGAGAGAAAAAAATGAAATATACGTGGAAAGCATACGGAATTGGTGTAAAAAGCGCATTATTAGATGGATATAATCAGGGTTTTGATTGTTCCTTCTATTATTCTGGCAATATATTTAAAGCACCATTTATCTTAATTTACCGATACTTATGTCTTGCAACATGGGTTCTTGCGAGAATTTCAATTTCATTGTTATGTCCTGTTTTTGGCATATTGGCCATGATTATTGACAGAAAAAACAAAATTCGCCGTCTAAGACATCAATACAAAAATGACGCCTCTTTTTTCAACAGTAAAATAGTGGCTTATAAGCTCTTAAAGAAAAAAGGAGATCATTCAGTTACAAAAATAGATGGCGAGTTTTACGTTGATGAACACAGCGAATATGACGATCTGATCTCGATAGAAGAGTACGAGAAGCGGAATAATGGCTCAACCTTTCACGACAATGTCGTGGATATCTCAGACAGGTTTAAACGGGATTAACATGCAAAAACAAGTGTATTTGGCCGATCCGCATTTTGGTCATGGCGACAAGATCATGCTTTTCCGTCCACAGTTTTCTTCCGGAGAAGAACATGATGAGTATGTTGTTCATGGAATAAATGAGGTTGCCAATCCAAATGATACGTTGGTGCTACTCGGTGACGTATTGGTAAAAGAGAGTGGTATTAAGTGGATTGAAAAAATTCGTTGCAAAAACATCATCCTGATCCCAGGCAATCATGATGGAGAACGATGTGCTATTCCGCATCACTTATTTCGTACAGTCATTGGTAGCAAAAAAATAATCATTAATGAGCAAGTTGGTGTATGCACACATATTCCAATTCATCCATTATCATTAGATCGCTGGAGTTTTAATGTTCATGGTCATTTACATGATAAGAAAATTAACGATCCTCGTTATGTATGCGTAAGCTGTGAACAAACAAATTATAAACCAGTGACTAAAGAATGGATCTTGAGTAAATTAATTAAATAATTTTATGAAAATTATATTGACAGATGGATTTATTTAAATTAATATAACAAACATCAAGGCCAAGAACTTAGTTCCTTCTAAAATTTTATATTTAAATAACTCATACACTAGTTCGCTTTCCTTGATGTTAAAATCTTATATGCCGATAGTACTTGGAAACATATCCAAGTGTTATCGGCAACTTAACAGAGACATAATGTGTTAACAAAAACCTCAATCTCATAAAAACTCTCGAATACTTGTTATTCATCTCATATATAAATCATCATTACCTGATCTCATTTTCGCATTAAGGGAATTTTACATGAATAATATTCAGATTTTGTTAAAACACAATTATGTTTCAGTTGCCTCATCATCATTGATTAAATCAGATACGCTATTGGCTGAAGTTGCAACATTATCATACAACTTGGCGTATTATGGCTATGCAGTCTCAGTTGAATTATTGAATCAACTAAAAACATTAACCAGAAAAGAATTAAATGCGTTTTGGGAAGTTTTGAACCGGTATTGAGAGAGGAGACCGGCGCATCAAAGCAGATGGAGCAATTTGTTGTTTATCAGAATTTTCCTGCCGAAGTTTTAAGCAAAACCAAAGCGGAATATTGGTTGGCACAATTGTTAATGTATATGGGTATTCCAAACGAATGCTTTACTGAAAATCCATTACCAAGAGCAAAAATGTTAGAAGCACCCTCGTTAAAAGTGCTACATCTTGCCACACCAGAAACAATCGATCAGATTTATTCGGAGCTTATTAATGTGCCATCTCGCTGGACAAAAGAACAGACGTCTATGGCTTATGCTCTCTATCCTCAAATGAATGATAAACAGGTAGATGTCGTTTCAGCTAAATTCAAGGAAAACATGATCCGCTTGGCTGGACAGGCTTTTTCTTTGTTCCCAAAAGAAGATTTTTCTCACTTGGTGAAAATCAATAATGCTACCGATATTTTACGTTTTGCCGCATTGCTATCTGATGGAGATGTGTCGCTAAAAACAAAAATAACTTTTAAAAAATTTACTCGTCCAGAACGCAAGATGTTGTTGTCATTCCTGAATGAAGCAGATCATCTATTGGATGATGTTTTTGCTCGCCCAAGTGTGTTTAAGCGATTTTTTTACGCATTAAAACCCGGTGATTATTCCTTTGAAAAAGTCAGTGCTGTTTATGATAAGCTGTATAAAAATGAATATATTACGTTAAATAAAGAAATTTTAAATGGGTTTATGCAAAAAGATCTGAATGCACTGCTGTTATTGCGTTCTCGCCCTGGCGAGTTCTTTAGAAAGCTACATCATGCGTATTCAGTTTATGGACAAGCAGCCATTACTGCATTTTCACATGTAGTTCCGTCATTAAAAAACATTCAATTGCTTAAATTATTAAAATATATTGAAACAATTAATGAAAGAAAAAAACTGATTTTTGCACCAAAGGGCAACTGGAGTAATGCAAAGGTATTTGATAACGAGAAAATCAAGTTTGATGAAGAGGCCTTATCTGGCTTGAAAAAAATAATTTCCTTGGAATTATCTAACCGATTAAGTGAACTCGTGCCAGAAGGTATTGCATTAGACGATAAGACAAAAGAAATTAAACTACAAACAAATGATCAAGAGCTGGCTCCTTATGGCCGAGGAACTTCTTTTGACATCCCTGAAAATATGACATTTATTAGAACAGCGAGTTATTGGTCTATTGCGTCAGAAAGAAATGTCTGGTTTGACAATGGTTGGAATTTTTTTGGTGAGGACTGGCAACCAATAGGAACTTGCTGCTGGGATCAGCCAAATGAATTAAATGATAGCGCCGTTTTCTCGGGTGATCCAACCAATGTAAAAGACTTGAATGGTCGGGCATGTCAGATGATAGATCTGTATCTTGATAAACTAACGGCGCAGGGTGTACGCTTTGCTGTGTGGAATATTCTGTGTTATAGCGGCATTTCATTTAAAGATGCAGATGTACTGGCAACACTGCAATATGGAGAAAAGGCCGAATCAGGCTCACTGTATGAACCAAGTAGGGCACAGATGGTGTTCCCATTAAAGGGTGACAACCAGACCAAATACATTGCGTATATTGATCTAAAAACAAAAAAGCTGATTTATATGGATGCAAATCTGTATGGAAACGTACTGTCTGCACAAAGGAATGAAACTGTTTTACAGGAAAAAATGCCTGCATTTATTGAATATATTGATTCACTACCAAGTGTATACGATTTGTTCAAACATGCACAAAAAGGCACTATCCCGGTCCTTTATTCGGATAAAGAACAAGAAGTTAAAGAGGGTAGGGCATATGTTTTCAAGAAAGAGAACACGGAAAACAGCTTTGATGACTTTGTGTTTAATGAGTTATTAAGCGAAAAATAAAATCAAGACCCAGGCAATTGTCTGGGTTTTTTATTGTTAAATTAATTATTTTTGGTATGATAAATAAAATTCAATATTGTTATTCTGAGGTTAAAGGTGTTTTCAAACACAAAAAAACTTTTATCTATAAAAGAGATTTGGCTTGTCTGTCCAACTTTTTCGAAAATTACATCTTTTGACACAGAAGATGAGGCCACTCGATTCTTTAAAGAAGTTGCAGTGGATATTACAGTAGAGAAAAATTGGGCAAAACATAGCTTAATGCAAAAAGCATTAGAGATAACGTGGGATGTCCCTCTGCCAAAAGGCGAGCGATATCATAAGCGAATTCCGTCTCCAGTTAAATCGGTGATTTACAATGGTGCTATTCGTCAATATGCATTAAATCTCTCTCCTCAATTGATAGAGTTCTATACAAAAACCTGGTTAGATCCGCTTTTAGATAACTGGTATGTAAAACAATATGTTGCAGCAGAAAAAAATCAACTCATAACTATTGTCGGTGAAAAAGAAACAACACTACAAGCATTATGTAGGGTATGGGGTAAAATTCCAACATCTCAATTATTAAATTAATTTAAATAGGGAGCAATGATGTCAAACGAAGAAAAAACCCATATGTATAAAATAATTGCGTTAATGGTGCTTTTTGTGGGTGTTGTGATGTATTTTGTAATGATTGGTCCACTCGGTTTTACTCCATCGAATGCAGCAAAAAAAGAACTTGTATCTGCGTCAATCGATAAGAAAATCAATAAGATTGGTATCTGCCAAATCAGCCCGATGGGTGATCACTATTCCAGTGAATCGGATAATAAAAAATATTTTGAATCAAATATGTCTTATATTTCTGTTGTTTTTGATGATGATGGATTTGCTAATTATCTTTTGAAGATTAATGATAAAAATACATCTGCTACATTAATTAATTTTATGACGAGTGAACAGAGAAAAAGTGAAAGAAACGATAAGCATCTTGGTTATGATTATGATTATGATTCATCATTTAATCAAATTGATGGTTGTTTTTCAGAAAAACCAACATTAATTATTATGAATAATTTCTCTGGTCAAAGTACAGTGTATGTGAATGATAAATTTAAAATTCAAACGCCTTTAAATGCAGGGATAAAAATCTAATACAAAAAGTTGAAAAACAATTCCTCAAATTATGGAAGACAAAGAAAAGAACATAAATCCAGCTGATACATGGAAATAAATCAATAAAAGCTTGAAATTGGATTGCTTTTTTATTTAGTTTAAATATAATTAATTCGTGGTTAAAGCCAGTTAAGGATGAAAAATGAAAATATTAAAAGTTGTAAGCAAATACAAATTAAACGGCATTAAAAATACAACTACATATGGTACTTGCAGTACCTGTGGACGAAGAGACAATGACGGTGGCCCAATGTGTGGCAACGTTTTTTGCCCAGGTGGAAACTAAAAAAACAACAAATAAAACAACAGGCTTGCCTGTTGTTTTATTTTTATTTGCTGCAAATATTAATTATTTACATTAAAAAATAAGAGAAAAAATGAATAAAGATCTTGGTGTGATGATGTTTTGGCATGGCTGTTTTATGATGTTTGTATCAATAGTAATATGGGTGGCAAGTCGTTTTGTCACATCAGTGATTATTGATACGTCTGTGTTTGTTTTTTGCTTTGGTTTTAGCTTCGTAAATATGGCGACAGGAATTTATTTCAAAAGAAAAAAACAGCAAATAGTAGTTGATAATAGTTATCGAAAATAAGCAGAAATAAAAATGGAAGTCATTTCGTAACAAATGGATCATTGTTAAAAAACCAGTGACTCGTTTGTTTATGTTTTTGTTTATGAAATAAAGGATTTTTATGTGTGATGAAAAATTGCTTGCAAATGAAAGAATTGATCTAAAAACAACACAATATGCCAAAGAAATATTAAAGCGTGCAGCCTGTATTTCTGGCCATTCAAGCCTAACCTCTTTTGTTCTTCAGGCAGCGATAGAAAAGGCTCGTGAAGTAATTCTTTTTCATCAGCAAATCGACATTACTCAAATTGAGATTGAAAAATTTAGTGATGCCATTGAGCTAGTGGATAACAAGATGTCAAAAAAACAAAATGATTAAATTTCTAACAAGTTCGTTAAATAAAGAACAAATTATTACGATGCTAAAAAAACAGCAATTTACTCTGTTGATTTTCAGTATGTCGGCCTTGTATTTTGTTGTTGGTATTTCATCATCGAGAATAGATCGCATATTATTTGCAATTGCATACTTTTTCCTGGCTTGTTATAGTTTTAAAAAAGATGCCCGCCGTTAGTATTCATGATGGTCGTTGCCTTATAAAAATATTCAAATTCATTAAATACAAAAATTAAAAGCCGGTAACGCTACCGGCTTATTTTGCCATCCCGTGTATCCAGAATTTATATTTTAAAGTTTAAACTTGATCTTAAGACCCTCAATCGCATCATTGATGGCGATGAAAACATCTAGTGGAGTATCGATTGTTAACTTGTCAAATAGCTCATTAATTTTTTGTTGAATAATTTCTTTCGCCTGGTTTGCTTTTAATGCCTGCTGAAAAGAAGACGTGTCGTCTGTAATGATAGCATTGGTTAGTGGGTCTTTTTCACCCATAATATAGACTTTGCTTGGCAAGGAAAACCCCTGTGTATTGCCCGAGTTTCTATCTACAAAATCGACCAGGAAACCAAATTGCCCCCTGTCTTTCGGCATAATAGTGAAATAAGGCGAACCGATTCTTTCTTCGTCAACAACATGAGGTAAATAATATTTTTTTCCAAAAAAATCTATTGCCTTCAAAAAGCACTCGTCTTTCTTCGCGTCTTTAATTGATGTTGCCCAAATAAGAGCGTGTTGCGGTGATTGCGTTGTATTACTTACTGATTTTTTTTTGCTAAATACTTCTGTTGTTTGAGTAGCTGGCATTTGAAAACACCTCTAATTAATCAATAATATTTATTAATTATACTGCAAATATATAAAAATAGCAAATCATCGTTATTGGCTCCAAACATAGTTTAAAGAACTATCTGGAAATGATTTTAGATGTGCCTTAACACCGATTTGGAAAAAACAATTTTCAAAAATTTTGCTTTTTAAAATACGGCTTACGATCTGAAATCCTGAATGTGATTTTTTAACAATTATTGCGCCATCATGAATTTGTTGTAGATTAAAAACAACAGTCATTAACTCTTTTTCTTGTTCTGTCATATTTTTAATTTGAATTCGAGTCAAGGACTTGTCAATCATCATTAAATCATTGCCATTATTAAATAACACATATTCATTGGGTTTTAATTTGTTTGCAATGCGGTAGAGTAATTTGACATTTTTTATCTGAGGTAAGTCAATGTATCCTTCCTCAACATTATATGTTCCTCTGTATGAAGAAAGAAAATAACAAGAAAGCGCTGGTAATGCATTATCGAAAAAAGACATGGCACGAAAATCTTTTATCTCTTTATTGCCAATATAATCACTGTTGTTGATTTTTGGCATACTTAACCGAGCAAAACAAGGAGATGGATCAATACGATAGTAATCCTCGATATCCAATTGTTCAAAAATAATGCTTTCTTTTTTTGTCATCGGTAATTTCTGCAATGACTGAATCGCCAGTAGATTTTTTGACAAACCTGGAACAAAAATAGCGACACCTTTTGTATCAAAAATAATTTCCGAAGAGTTAAGTTGAGATCGAGTCACAACTTCAAATGAATAAAAACCTAAATCATCTGAATTGGAGTAAACAGGCTGTTCATCTAATTTTCCAGTGAAAACCAAACACTCTAAACCAGCTTGTGTTTTAGAATGCGTCATCGTCCAGTTAGAAAGAAAATAAGGAATAAAAGGTGGTGATATTTGATTATCCAAGTTATTCTCCTGAAAATTTAGATATTACATATTATATATAAAATTAATAAAAAATCAAGAGTCATCTGAACCTGCATTTCTTATCTGATTCGTAAGTGATTTTGCAAAATCATCTGCTAATTGCGCCCATTCGTCATATTCGAAAGAATGAGGTACTGCAACAGCATTGGCATCGTTTTCCATTGCCTGCGCTTTTGTATTGTTTTCGGTAATTCTAACCAATGATGACTGATATTGCTCCTCTCGACATAACCAGAAAAGAGAAGGAATATTAAAAAAATAACCCAGCTTAAAAGCGATTTCATTATTAAGGTTTGTTTTACCATTAAGTAAAAGAATGACATCTTCCTCTGACATGCTCATGTTTTCTGCAAAAGAAGCAACAGTGATGTCACGTTCAGCAAGTAAGTCTTTAATGGTTTCACCTGGTGGAGAAGCCCAGTTTGGTTTAAAGGAAGTTTGTTCACCTTGCATGCAATTACCTTTTTTAAACAATATAATTATCTACAATTGGTAAGCTAAAAATAGTTTTTAAACTAGGAATAACTTTTCGATTAGAACATTCAGAGTTCCACATTATTTCTGATCGTCCGGGGTTTTTAGAATGAAGACAAAAACATCAACAAGACCTTCGTGCATAGCTTAATCCTCGTCAGTATCAGTCACAGTGATTGTATTAAGCCAATCCCTGCCTGGAACCAGATCTACCGCAAAACGAGAAATGTCGTCTGGATTGATGTCAATAAATAGGAGTTCGTCAGGATCTACCAAGCAATCACTACCCTGAACTTGAAAACCATTACCATTCCAAAAAATAAAGATCTCTCCACCAGCACAAGCAGGAATGACTGCAAAATAATAACCAGGGGCTCGTCCTTCGCCATTGGATGAACTCAGCCATTCTACACCTGACTCCACTGGCCCTAAGCCAATATCTTTTATTATATCAATAAAAGAAGAAGAAATCATTTCTAGCTCATCTGGCTTGTAACCCTGTTTAACACCAGGGGCAAAAAATAAATTATCATCATGTTCCGAACCTTTGCCACCAGTCCAAAAAAACACCTGTCCATCTTTTTTATCTTGCCCGGGCAAAAGCCCGAAATAGTGACCCATAGTTTTTTCCATCTCTTTTCTCCCTGTGCTTAAGTTCGCCATTTTTGGCCGGTTACGATATTGACCATGTTTACGCCTTCGCCATGAACTGCACGGGAGGAGGCGATTGTTTCTTCTGATACTGGGCCTGTGTCTCGTTGTGCTAACAAAAACTCAACTAGCTCGATTTCTGATACTTCGATACAATATTCTAAGTCAATGCCTGGATAACCATCAATAATGGCTTGCTCCAGAATATCAAGAGGCGGAATGTGGTTGTTTGACTTCCAGCGGACCAATCCTTCATCATTGATATAGGCGAGTTGCTCTAGTTTTTCTTTTGCAGTTAAAGAAAAATAAGAAACTGATTGTTCTCCGGGATTTTGCGTCATGTTCTTTCTCCTGATTTAATGGAATTATTATATGTTTTTTATGTGTAAAAGTCAACAAGAATGCGTTTTTGCGTAAAAACATCCGAAGTTGCTTTTTTAAATAATATTGCTTATTTTAAATAAAGTGATATAATTAGCTTATTAATAATTCATAACGAAACAAAAATGCAATTTTTGGATGCAAAAGATAAAAATATGTCTTTAATACATCTAAATTGATTCTTTGAAGTGAGGTGCTAATAATGTTTTCTCAAAAATGGCGATTATATATCTCTTTGTTGATTTCACTTTTTGCTGTATTCATTGTATTGGATGCAGGCGTGATGCTATATAAATACAATGCAGATCTCGTTTCGTTTAATGCGTTTATAGCACATGAATGTATTATGGCAATATTTATGTACCTTCTTCATCCTCAGATTGAAGTAATGGAAGACAGATGGACGAAAGCTGGATTCTTACCATCTAACAATAAATCTATTTTTAATACTAATCGCTTTCCAAGGCTGGCTATGATGGGAATGTTTTTCATTCAACTTCCATTCGGTAGCTTGTGTCTAGCAAGCAAGCAAAATGGTAGCGTTGTTAACTTGCTCCTCTTTGCTTTTCTCTTTATTATGTCATGGCGTCTTTTTTATATGCAGCTTCGCTCTGATTTGCATAGTGAGCTAGGACTGTATGACCTAGATGGAAATAAAGTTTTGTCAAATGAATCAGGTCATTACGTTCATAAATAATACCTTTAAGAGGAAATCATCATGGAAATTGGAAATATTGTTGCTTATATTTTAAAAAGAAGTGAACGCAACTCTTTAAGTCAAAATGCGATCTTGTATGCACTGTATGCAATGGACTATCAATTAGCTGTTAATTGTTACAAAAGATTAACAAACTTTAAGTGGTCTGTTTATCAAGATGAATTAACTGCGAACAACAAACGTTCTCATTCGTTTTACAATAATGCGTTTTTTAGTGAATATGAAGAACAAGATGTTCTTTATATTCTTAAGGAAGGTGTGGCGATTCAAGAGCCAGAAGGAGAGTATAATTACATCTATGATGATATTTTCTCAGCTTTGGCTTCAATGAATGATGAAAACTTCAAATTACATATTCGAAAAACATACGGATCATTTTCAGATATTGTTAATGGCGAGCTTAATTTCGTTAAAATGATCAACGAACGAAAAGAAAATAAATATACATTGGTGGTCAGCACGGAGGGATATGAGCACAATGGGGAAATCATTCTGGGTGAAACCCAGGTTCACCACGAGTGGTCAAAAGAAGCATTGATACTGATTTTAACGCAGTATGAGTATGAAAAACTAATGAATGCAAAAAACGATATTGACAAAGGATTGATTTATACACTGCTAGTGCATGGTCAATCAATTGAAAACAATACAAAAGAGAGCATGAATTTTCATCGATTAGTAAAAGAAGCCATTAAAGCGGCAAAAGAAAGAATCGAAAACATTGTTTAAAATTTAAATCTATTCGGCATTATATAATTGTTGACGAATTTTGTTTACATTATATAACTGCCGTGATATAAATAATTGTCAAGTGCTAATTGTCGGAGGATGCTATGACACTGCTAAACGCAATTTAATATTAAACGAAATTTTCGGTCAGTTTTGTTCCCAAAACAAGATTGAATTTTCCAATAATCATTCCGTTTTATCGCCAGATGAAACAACTTTATTCTGCACTTCTGGAATGCATCATTTTAAAAAGCAATTCCTAGATAAAAACTATCAACACACTTCTGCCAATATACAACGTTGCCTTCGTCTGAATGATTTAGATGAAATCGGTGATGGTACTCATTATCTTGTATTTCATATGTTAGGTTTATTCAGTTTTAGAGAGTGGTCATTACAAAAAACAGTGGATTTTTGGATGAGCTTTTTGGAATCAATTAATCTAATTCCCGATCATGTAACTATTCATCCAGATCAGCTTATGAGCTGGAAATCATTGTATCAAAACTATCATGTTGATATTCATGTCGATCAAGAATGCAAATGGTCAGATGGAAATATTGGTGGTTACTGTACTGAGTTCTATCGTAAAGGTGTTGAGATCGGCAACATAGTAAACACCATGGGTGATTGTATTGATGTTGGCTTTGGTGGTGAGCGATTACTTGAACAACTTGGTTTGTTAAAACCAATGACTCCGGAATTGATTTTATCGGAAACGATTGAGCAATTGTTCTTAGAGGGGGTGGAGCCTGGTCATTATAAACACGGTTTCATTCTAAAAAAATTAATGAATAAACTGCTTTTTGAAGGAGGAAAGTATGAACATCCCTATTTTGATAAGCTTTATGAGCAACAGCGTACAAAATGGTTTTTCTATTTAAAAAAGAAAGATCATAAAAGATTTATTGATTTTGATTCCGATTGGTGGATGAACACACATGGCATTGACACTAAAAATCATTTGCGTTATTTAAAGATTTTTGGAAATAATGATTAAAAAAAGGAGGCTGCGGCCTCCTTTTTGTCAGCTATAAGTTAGCTATTTTAACTCTTTCATTACCTCTGTATCGCCGTTTAAGCCGTGATTTATTAATTCAATCCTTCCAAAGAAAGATAGATCATTAATCAAATTATCAAACTGACTTTTTAATAGATGTTATTTGTGTATCTATCTCTTTTTGTGAAAATTTTTGGTAAATAATGATTAAAAAAGGAAGGCTGCGGCCTCCTTTTTGTCAGCTATAAGTTAGCTATTTTAACTCTTTCATTACCTCTGTATCGCCGTTTAAGCCGTGATTTATT
>Ga0183099_1000267_pt1 | contig 42613 bp, 66 predicted proteins | sample Biomet1_FD_127788 | JGI IMG/M metagenome (GOLD analysis project Ga0183099, IMG submission 127788) | Microbial communities from bioreactor (seeded with anoxic lake sediment) at LBNL, California, USA - Biofuel metagenome 1 | ecosystem: Engineered > Bioreactor > Anaerobic > Unclassified ... | reverse complement strand
AAATGAAGGCGATGATTTTTTGATTGGTATTAATGGTATTTCAGACCTAATTAAAAACAACACTGGCATGAACGCCATTTACTATAATTTACCAATCCGCATGTTGCCTGTTAGTCCTCAGCTACACACACCAATGTCAATTAGTTTCAGCGCAATTCTGGTTGATGACGGTTCAATTGTTAAAGTTCGGTGGTTTAAAACAAAGAGAGCTGATGTATTTAAAAAAATTGAACCACTTCTATCTGTGCCCAATTACAATGATTTTATTTCTTTTTTAAAAGAAAGTGACAAAGAAAATTCTTCAGAACAAGATATTCCAGAAAATAAGTTTGTTAGTATTACTTCGTTATCGCCATCTTTTCGAAAAAAAATATTGTCAGGTGAAATCAAGCTTAGTCTTCTTAAAATTAAATCTGGGTACACACTTGGCTTAAATAACTACAACAGCGATATTCATTTAACACTAGAAGATTTTAATTACATTTCATGTGTTTTGAAAAATTACCTATCTCATCTTTCGAGTAAAAATATGGCAATTATTAACAGCAAGGAATTTATTCGTAAAAAAATAAATTTCATAATGTCGCCAGAAAATATTCTTGCCGAGTAATTCATAAGCGGAGTTAGTGATGACTCCGCCCAACATCATACAAACAGGAAATCAAGTGAAAATCGACTTCAAAAAGCTAACCAATTTCGAGATAGACCCTTCGATGTTTTTTATGCTTTTGCTTAATGCTGGTATTGCCGCATGCATCTTGATCAACAAAGACCACATTATTCCATTCTCTATTTTACTCATAACGCCATTAATGTTCACCATTGGTTCAATTGCATTGCACAGATTTTTGTTATACAAAGACAAGACCAGGCTTTGGTTATCAATTTTAAGCATTGTTTTTTCATTGTTATGGACGGGGCTTTTTCTTTTTCAATTTCATTAAAATAATTGGTTGATATTAAGTTGGATCCAAAATAATACTTAAATATTATTTCTTGTGATAATATATTTTATGTAAATAAATACTTTATCAATTAATCCAACATGATAGCACCAACAAACAGAGGAATACGAGAACAGGCGACTTTCCATGGTCGACGCTATCCCACATAATTTTTTATGCATCTCGTTAAAACAATGAAAAAAATAATTAGTTTAATAATGCTATTTATTAGTATATTGGCGTTGCCAGCCTATGCTAATAACTATCAAATTCAGCACTATGTTGACTTTGGACGAATACAAAATTCCGGTTCTACTGTTCCATCTGTTTTTGCATTTAATGGTGTTTTTGATAAATCAGCCTATTCAGTAACAGATCAAGCAGTATTAAATTGGAGCATCACTAAAAGTGACGGAACGCTTTATTTATATGACGGTGTAAATGGAAACCAATTAAAAACACTTTCTGGTAATGGAGATAAATCTGGTACAGAGTCATTTTCTTTATCATCCTTCTCGACATCAATCCAATACTACTGGCAACAATATCCAATTTCATTAATTTACTGTCCAAATGGTAGTTCTGGAATAGATCTGTCGGGCGGTTATCTTGATTTTGCGAGTGACTGTGAGTCAAAAAATATAAGCGCACTTATTCAACAATCTTCATTTACAATGCCTATTTTTTATTACACTGGTGTTTATTATAATGGAGGCAATGATTTAGATCCCTCAACTCAAGATGCTTATATCGGTTGGAGTGCCTATTCTCCATCATTACATACTGTACATATTTATGCTGAAAATGATGATGGCATCGCAAATACAGCAAACGCGATTTCCGTAAATTCAAATCAATCCCCATCAAGTACAAGACAAACTTTTTACTCAAAATTCTTTAATAACAATAATTTTGAAACACTTAATGAACAGAGAGATATTACTTATAAAATTCATTATGTTGCAACAAGATATGGTGTTTCATTACAAGATGTATTAGATAAAAAACCAATGAGTATGTTGAGGTTATAAAGGATATAACCGTTCCTAAACACATTTTGCCGCCCATAATAAATTCAGCATCGATAAGTGGCTATGATTTTAATTATGGAGATCAGATCTCTTTTAATTGGGATATTGACCCTAATAATTTAAGTGATTTGCATGTTTATTTATTATCTGGAAATGGAAATAATTATAAAGAGGTTTCCAATAAAGGCTCTTTCATCGCAACATTATCATCACTAGATCCTATGTATTCATCTTTAACAAACGTAACAGGAGATATTTATCCTGAGATGCTTATAACATATGGTGGAGATACTATTGATAACTCAAGAAATGGAACATTAAGATATTACAGAAGCTTTCGCCTTGGTAATGTAAAAGTACATCAAAAAATAAATACACCAATTATCACATCGTCTACTGTAGGAGATACAACCAAATCCTATGGAGAAACAATTACAATTAATTGGGACGTAAATCCAAACAATATAGGTAATATTGCTAGTGTTTTTCTGTATTCATATGTTGATGACGGTAATTTGTATCCTTTAATAAATGTCACAAAACTACCTGGTCTTTCCGGTTCTATCGATGTAAAAATAGGAAGCGTTTCTGATAGCTATGTTAAAGTAAATAATAAGGTGACTAATTTTAAATACCGGATACTTGCCGAAGCAAATGATGTAACAGCACAAGGATTAGATTGGCTTACTGATAGTCCTATTAATTGGGAAATAAATCATTTCACAGCATCCGCATTATCAACTGTTAATGTCAATCCTATTTATGAGCTTCCTACTTTTTATCTGACAACACTTGTTCATGCTGAAATCAGCAATCTATCTAACCTATGGAATGCACCTGTTAGTTTTGTTTTGCAATATCGTGATGTACCAGCTGGTCCAACAGTGGTTTACGCCTATACAGTTAATGATGCAGGTATTGTGAATAAAGAAAATGCAATAACATTAAATTGTGGACCTGGAAACGATGGTCATTTGTGTTATTTTTACAAAATGATCACAGATCCATTTTTTAACAACAACAATGTGACTCAATTATACTTAACTCGACCAGTTACTTATGATGTTCATATTGTTGCAACACAACAGGGAAACTCTTTGCAAGACATTCTTGATAACAAAGTCCCTTATCGTGACATAACAGGCTCATTTACAGTTCCTAAATATACAAACTAAGAGCGAAAACACAAAAGCCACAGAGAGTCTGGTGACTCTCTGTTTTTTACTGGATTTTTAGTTACCAAACTTAATTAATAAAGCATAAATTTATACATTAAAAACGTTGATTTATTAATTATTATTGCATATAATAAGTACCAGTAAGCACATTTTTTCCTTTCAATCTGGATCATCAAATAATGAATCAAGAAACAAACCGTCTTGTCGAATTTCGTGCCACCTCCTTGTTAACCGACCAGGAATGGGCCACAGATCCTGATTTGTTAATCATCCAAATTCCAGAAAAGCTGATCTATTCTTTACCTGACTGTCTGGAATTAATGAAAAAGAACCATATTTCCTCGGTAACACTCTTTGGTTTTGATTCCATACCCGTTTCTTGTAAATGCTATGAGTTAGTTGATTACGAAGCGGGCGAGTGTCACTCATACACACCTCATTTTAACAGTCTTTTTGCGCCAATGACGCCTGACTATGAACTCACGGTAGCTGAGATCAGCATGGATGACCAAGGTAATGTTGAGTTTCACTACCACATGAAAGACCAAAACGACATGATCAAGGCTTCTCTTGGTACTTACCACTCATTACTCACCACCGCCCGCATCAACGCATAATCTTTTTAAGCCGGTATGGTCAATAACTTTACCGGCTTAATTCCTTTTAAATTAATTGATTAATCTATTATTATGCCATATAATAATTACATTGAGTTAATAAATTCTAGTCGTAAGGACATCATAATGATTACGCTTGAAACCAAAGATTTAAAAGGCGATGCGTTAGATTGGGCTGTAAAGTATGTAGACCTGCTGATCCTTGCAATGGATAAAACTCGTCGTCGCCCATTTAAGGCAGATCACGATATTGCCCTGGAAATCATAAACATGAGCAACACAGAGATCCCTGAATTAAACGCAGAGCGGATCATGCACATGGTTAAGTCTGAACGGATTGCGGCATTTGAAGACGGTGATTGGTTTGCTACCAAATCCGATGATTTAACCACATGGTCCAGAGACCAAGATGGCGATATTGCTCATGTCATGATCTATGAAGCGGAAACAATTCGCGGCAGCACTTATGAGGAATCTATTGCCCGCTGTTATGTTCAAAGTGTTGTCGGCAATACAATTGCCATTCCATACAAGTTAGTTAAAGTTTAAATTTTCACATTAAGGCCGGTATTCTCACTAACTACCGGCTTTGCTTTTTCTTATTTACTTGATTTATTAATTATTATGCCGTATAATAATTATATTATTTCAAGAGGACTTAACCATGACTTCCTATCCAATCATTACGACCGAAGCGACTCATAATTTTGTTACTATAACAACTTCATCTGAAGATGGATTGTCTGGCAAAACCTATCGTTTTGGTGCAATTTTAGGTCTTCGTTTTCAATTGGATGTTGAGTTTCAGTCTAACTGGACTCGAAAAACAAAGCGACACGGCCTCGTTCATACTGATATTTTTGATCGTGATCGTCGTAATGCTAATTTAAAGCGAGAAGACATTACTATTCCATTAGAAATCAAAGAACTGGCGATCAAAACTTATGCCGATTTTTTTCGAGATAATCTAGTGGCCGATTTCTGATCTTAATTGGCAATTATTAAGGCCGGTATTTTTCATTAACTACCGGTCTTATTTTTTCTTATTTACTTGATTTTGCAGTTATTTTACCATATAATAATTACATTACTTCAAGAGGAACAGTGCAATGGAAAACTACCCAATCATCGACGTTAAAACAACAGTTAGCTATGTTTTAATCACTACTTCATCCGAAGATGGTTTGTCAGGCAACACTTATCAGTTTGCTATGTTTTCCAGTACCGGTATTCGTCTTCAAATGACTATTGACACCTTTTCTTCTTGGACTCGCAAGACAAAACGACACAAAGGTGTTAATTCAAAATTCTTTGATCGCCATCATCGTCGTAATTCCAATTTGGAATTAAAAGATGTTGTTGTTCCGGCTGAAATCAAAGAACTGGCCATTAAGGCTTGCATTGATTTCATCAAAGAAAATATAGAGACCAATTTCTAATTTAGTTCAGGCATTAAAAGCCGCAGATCTAGGAGCAACCCCATGCTTATTAAGTTTACTGGAGATCATCGCAAACTCAACAGCATGGGCTACGAAGCCAAAAAACTCCATGCAATGGAGTACGACGCCTACCAAAAAGATGATTTTTTTATTTTTTTGACTGATTGTTCTTTTGAGAATACCTGTATTAACGCCCACATTATTGCTTCACTAATTAATCAAATAAAGAGTGGAAAAAAATACGATGATTTGGCAACAGTCACGACAAATCACATTTTTCCTGAAGGTTTTTCCAGAATTGATATCGTTTTCAACAATGAAAGTAACATTGTTTCTTACGACGCGGAATTATATTACAACTGGTTTGAATCACTTCATAATGCAAGAAAGAGCAACCTAACCAGCTCAGAATTCAACTATAACTTGTTTTCTAAAATCAGTATCGACATTAAAACCTGGAATGTCATAGAGCAGCTTGTTCATTTAGAATGGTTAGAGATTAAATCCTGATCTTCCATTACTGCTTTTGCTCTTTTTGGTTCCAAACAAAATTCGCAACCAATCATCTAAATTAAGTTGAGGTTATTATGCAAAAAAACATCAAATTAACTACTCCTCTGTATGTTGGGTCCTCTATACAGGTGTTGTTTTTTGACTCACCAGATGATTACAATAAGTCGTTTCGAAGCACTACAGAATGGAATGAAGCAGGTCGCCCTCATTGTCTGGTTAAGCACTGGGAAAAAGAGGTGTTTGGCCAGCACATCATGATCATGGAAGATGCTGCTTACGGCAAACATTCATTTCTGCTTATCGCAGACGAATCGGCAACCGAGCCAACATACTCCTTTATTAAGTTTGATAACGGTGATGATCGACCTGTGTTCTTTAGCACACCGAAAATCGACTATGCGCTGCAAATCCTCGATCTCGAATCGTACCCTTACCAAGTTAAGGTCAGCTACTTAACAGAGATCTAATAGCAACAATAGAGCCTTGATGTCATCATCAATACGGGAAAAATCCGCAATGAGTACGGCGTATTTGGCGTGGCGTATTAATGATGAAAAAACAACGGTTGAACGACCCAAGGCGATATTGCATTGGGCGAGTGCCAGACAGCACTTAGAAACGGCGGTTCAACACGTATTTAAACACGCAAATCAGACTGAATTTTTTGGTCCGAGTGCAGGTCTTCACCGACCTCCAGTGGAGCGTGTCGCGGTTTAAGTTACACAAGCGAATAACTATGGGATCGTGTCTTTTTTGACACATTCACGTTATCGTGCCCTGTAACGGAAGTCCCCCACTAAAATTTAGTGGGGGAGGATGTCAACAATCATGTAAGTGCTACGTAATGTTTCCATGGCAAACTCCCTTCTTAAATTATGTAATTATTATAGTATAAAATAACACAGCCTCAAGCATTCTCTATTTTAAAAACCAATGGTTATTATTTGATATAATATTGACAAAACTAATGATTATGATATTATCTCTACATCGGCGCAAAGAGCGCAAACAAAAAACCAGGATTTGGCCATGAATATTTTAGTTAATGATGCAACACCAACTCAGTTAAATTGGATGGTATTAGCTTGTCAGAAAGCTGAACTTGATTGCACCCTTATCCCGGTTAATGAAATCCCGGATTACTCTGGTGACTGTAATTTTGGCTTCCCCATTATTTGCGAACAAGGTATTGATACACGACAGATCAAAGACTCTTCATTTGAAATTATTGATGTGCGTCATTACAACAAAGATAAGGGCGATGTCATTGAGTTCATGAACGTATATAATCGTGAAATGGTACGACGCCCAAAGCCAGCTCATCCATTGCAAGGCAAATGGATGGCCAAAAAATCAAATGGAACCGGCAGCACCGTTCTTTGGTCTAAAAAAGACTGTCTTTCAGACACGCTGTTGATTGCCGCAATGCGCTGTTACGTGATCAGCGTAATGGGTGAAACGGTTGATATACCTGAGCACGTTTGTTAACAAAATGGCGGCCTGGCCGCCATTACACTTAATTCTTATTAAAGAATGCCATTTTATTTTTTAGGGGAAATAATGCAAAACACATGTATGACAGAAACCCAAAGAGACATTATTACTAATGCTTACGAGTCATTGGTTTTTAAAGATGATTTTTCTATCACTGAAAGCATAAATTGGAATTCAAAAGGTGATTACTCCAAAGAAGACAACACTCTTGATTTTACAGGTGTGACTTATGGAGAATATAATTCTGATGATGAAACATCTGATGATGAAACATCTGATGATAAAGAGTCTATTAAAGTTTCTGTGCATGTCGTGATTGATGTTGCCACCAACACATTGGTTGAAGCCTATGCATTATCATGCAAAACGGGTGATTACCTATCTAAATAATTTTTAGAAAAAAACAAATGAATAATTACTAAAAATAAAACCCAAACATTGGATGAATAATTAATTGACGTTATTGGTTTTCCAACTATATTTTAATATGTTTCTATTGCAATGCTATTTCCCGAAATAGCATTTTCGACGAATTAGGCCGATAAGCAAAGAATTCTTTTTGTATAACAATAGGAGTTATCAATGATTGTCGATACGAATAAGTTAGCCAAATACATTGTTGCAAACACTCGCAATAAACGATTATTTGTTTCGATACCATTGTTAAACTGGAAGTTTGGCAGTGATAACATAAAAGAGCTTATTTTTGCTGTGCGCGAACTGAATGAGCTAACCCCTATTATTATCAAACAATTTACTCAGATTGATAGCTCTATTCCATACAAAACTGATGCACAAAAATTTCTCCCCATGAAAAGAGTTATTGCTGGTAATATTGATAAACATAACACCTATCTTTTTGATAAAGCAGAAACAAAGTTGTGTTTTGAAACATGTTCAGAAACTGGTGTGCAACTTCCATCAATAAAAGATTATCACTATATTGAGCCTGAATCTCTTTTTGGTGAATTAAATAAATGAAACAACAATGTTGTTCAAACTTAAATACCACAAAACATTGATTCCAAATCACTCCAAAAAGCAAATATTAAAAAATCATCAATATTTGCTTTCAAATCGCTCCTCTTTTTGATATAAACAAACTGTTCTTAAAAAACTTTCGCTCTGAAACACGAGCAAAGATAAGAGCGGTTCGCACCGCGCATCTCCGACATTTAATAAATGGGTATATTGCGAAATACAAATACAACAAATCAATTATTAATCATTTTTTAATTTGCTTGTTGTGTAACCGGAGAAACACAAATATCAAGCAAGGAGAAAAAAATGAATAATAAACTAGAAAAACTAAGCACCATCAATGGACTAAAGGATTTTCTTGATAGCTACCATCAAGAATTAGTCAAAACCAGAAAATTTCCCCCTCTAGGCATCCAAAAAGCATTGCATTCCGCCTCTATTGCTCTTGGAGAACCATCCTGGAATCATCTTTCTGCGGAACTAACAAAACAAAAACCAGCAGAAGAAAAAGACATTAATGAAGATTCATTGTTTCTAGGCAACATCAAAATCTATTCCGATAACAACGGGTTCATCTATGAAAAAACCGGCTCCATTTACAGTAAATGGAGTAAGTGCACGATTGATACAATCAATATATTTAATACAATTGTTAATGAAAAACACTTCATTAAACAAACAATTTTTCAATCCAATGGCCCTGACGTTTCTTTTATTGGTGCAGAAATTTTAAGATTAAACAATGACCTTGGATTTAATCTGTTAATTTACAAAACCAAAAACAACGCTTTTGTTTGTGTACATGAACACAATAATAACCTCATTAGCTCCGGTGGTTCCGGTGGACCCACACAATGGGAAAAGGTTTCAAACGCGGGCGAAATTATTCGTTTTTTTGGTTATGGCGAGGCCGCCAAGCGCCTTTACGAAGCACTTGGAATTGATTGCACCAATAGCATTGATTAGTTCAAATAACAGAGGTTCAATGCTGTCTCCAGCACACCTCTGTTTCTTGATTTAAAAGTACCCTTATGGAGCGCACCATGGATTTTTTTCATAACATTGTTTTTTGTAAGGACTCAGTGTTAAGAGTTGAGTTTTACAAAAATGGAAAGCCGGTTTTCATCCCACTTGAAAACCTTCAAAAAACACAAAATAAAGATGATTTATTCATTCTGAGTTGGATCAATAGTGGATTCCTGGTGGAAGAAGGCACTACCCTGTCCAACGTCATTATTGCTTTGAAGCCATGGTTTAGAGTCTTAGATCCACTCCTGGGAAGAGACCTGTCTTTATTTCTAAAAGCGAGCTATTCGATTTCAGAAGAAAAACAGTATTATGATTTCTTAGAGCTCGTAACAGTTTTTTACCTTTATCGACCCGCATCAGAACATAAATCTTTGTTCACAAAGAGAATAATCAAAAAACCAGATGATGTATTTAGATTAGATAATTCATGTGAATTTGTCGGTGTCAAAAACGACGATCTTGAGCGATACACTCTCTCCGGTGTTTCATTTAATGCCATCAAAAACACCCCGATCAACGTCATAAATCAATCAAAGTTCTGCGTGTGTAATTTTGGTGCTGAACTAATAAGCAAAGACTATCCTGGGGTTGAACACACTGAAAAATACAACCAGGCAGTGTTCTTCTCAGAAGAAAAGCTTTCGATCTTAAGTGCTTTAAATGCGATATTTCACAATGGTTTGTTTTTCGATACGCCATTTACTATTGATAGTGAAAATGCATTAACAGACTCGATAAAAGAACGAGTAGAAGACAGTGACTCCACTGAAAACGAAAACGCATTAGGTAACGACACTAAAAAGAAAGTCGTTTTTACTGATGACGCATTAGATGACATTGCCAGTGTTATTGGTGATGAAATTGATAACTCAGAACGGATTTTGGACACAATTTCTTTTGATAATGTGAAGATCGGGAATATAAAATATTCAGAGAAAAATCACAGAGAATACATCGACAAGAAAACGAGAAAACCAGAATAGTCTTTGCGTAATAATGCATTAACCTGGGTAAAATGACGCATTAACATCATTCAGCGCCATTTTTTAACCTGGGTTAAGTTCATAATTGTGTTTTTTACCGATTTTCTCTATACCGTTTCTTTAACATTAGAGAAAATCGAAATTATCCATGTTTTCTCTTCCGCTTACCCTCGTTTTACAATTTTTTGTTTTTTCAGAATTTGCTCCCGCAATCTGCGATTAAATTCATGATCGAACATTCTATTAGTGTAGATTTTTTTGATTTTTCGGCGCAATGTTTTTGGCAAGCCATGCATAAACATGTTGGCAATACACAAATCAACCGCCGTATCATAAACCACATCTGCCTTATCTTCTGTGGTTGCGAAAGATAAGTTCATACGATACTTATCAGCAAGATCAGCACAGTGAGCCAATAACTTACTATCATCATCGTTCATTCTTTTTTCCTTTTAAATTCATTAAACATGAAATCAGTGTTTCACAAGACTCCGCCGTTAGAAAATCATCTGATCGTTTACATTAACTTGTCGATATTCGTTTTGTCGATTAGATACATTTCCAGCAAAAATACGACCACTAACATTGCCCGACAGTTCATCCAACAAATAAAGGACTTTTGCCCCAACAGATGCGTTTTGACTCGGATTTTTTGCCCAGCCACCTTCGGCATTGTCCAGTGCAGACAAGTCATGCAATGTGAGTTCTGGCAGCACAGACTTGTTGTACAAATACGTCGACAGAGTGTTGTTTGTCACTTGCTGACCAATTTGCGTTTCTGCATAGACAAATGGCGAGTTATCTTTCTTTGTGTACGGCTTGCTAATGTCGTATTTTGTATTCACAGAAAACGACATTGTTTTGTGCAAATCATGCAGAATAATGCCTTTAATAATGTAATCAGCAGGCAAAGAAAAATCTTTTACATCTGCATCAGGAATATTCCAATTACCAGAGGCTGACAAATCGACAAACCAATTCCACATTTCGAGATAGTGAATTACCAGTCCACCAGCATAATGATGGTGGTTATTTTGTCCTGCTGGCGCAACCATCAAACCAGCAACATCAATCGGTGAATCATTATTTGTTGCCGCAACCTTATTTACAAGCGAAATAAGCACAGGGCAGTAAATCAATCCTTTTTTGACAGAGGTATATGTCTCGATTAATCCAAACAGGGTCATCAAATTATGAGACAGATATTTTAAACCAATCGCTTTATAACCATTGCCATCAACAAAAGGAATTCCGTCTTCAAAAACAATTTCATCTAACACAGCATGATGTTTATCATTACCATCACAATCACTTACACCTTTAAAAAAACGTGAGATTTCTTTTAAAGCTCGTGCATCTGCTTCTGAGTGATGAGGCCCATTTAACACGGGATAAGCAATTTTAACTTTCTGTAAAGTTGTCATTTTTTCACCTTAAAAGAAAAATTCAGTTAATGTATTAAGTATAAGACCGGTGCATCATGCAGACAGACATATATGGTTCTATTGTGTTTTCTCGACCATGTTTCGTAACCCATCTAAACAAGAAAGAGAGCTTTATATCGGTATAAAACCCCCTTATAAGAGACATGCTTTTTCTAATAACTATTATTCACTTAAAAATAAACTAGCATTTTCTTGCAATAACTGAATTCGCATTTCTTGCTCAATCAGTTTTTTTGCCTCAAGAATTGCCGCATTTACAATAAAACCATTTAAACTTGAGTAACCAGATAATGGCAATGCTTTCTCAAACAAATCTTTTGCATCCTGGTTGACTCTAGTCGATAGCCTTTCTGGCATCAAATAAAATCCTCTGGTTCAACACCATTCACTGACCGAGAAACAGTCGCAATATTATTTAAAATACACATGCGCTGACTTGTTTCTGATGTATCGCCATCATTCTTAATGTTGGCATTGACCAAAGCTTCCAGCTTATCCAGCAGTGCCTGTGCTTTGTTTTGAAAATCACTTACTTTTTTAGTGCTGGCCATAATAATCATCTCCAAATCAATTTAGACAATATCTGTGCTTTGTTTATGTAATTATTATAGCATTAAATAATAATTATGCAACCCTATTCTTTATTGGTTTTTTGCCCAAAAATCAGCCATTTCACCCATTTGTTCTACAACATCGGATGCGAGCATGAATCAATTTTCTTGATACGAAATTCGTGGGTAAACCGCCGTTAAGCAACCTTAATTTCGTACTCTCTCTGAAATTCTCTGTTCTTATCAATCATAAGGTCACACTGGATTTTTTTCACTTTTTCCTCTGAGTATCCTTTCGATGTGAAATCATAAGCATTGATATTATAACACTCAGTCAACATCAGTTTTTTCAGAGCAAGCATAATCAATGATATCAATCATTTTTTAAACTTCTTTTGCAAATATTTTTGATTGAGTTTTCGCAAATCAAAAAATAGTCTAGGACAAAAAGAAACAAAAAAAAGGATTTATATTAGTCGGCATGTTGTGTTTCGTTGGACAACAATACATACGCATTTGATTGGTAAAAATTAATTTTTTAAATAAGAAAAAGCCCCGATCCAGGGCTAATTATAAACTATTAATCTTTTAGTACAATTCGGTATTCATTCCAAGATTCCATACCTGCACCATCATGGCAATACAGGATAACAATATTATCAATATTTTGTTTATCTAGCCATTCTCTGCATTCAAACAGCGTTTTATCGTATCCTGAATTTTTGTAAAAATTAAAAAAACCGATTTCATCTTTTTGCGAGTGAATGAAATTATCATACCGAGTGGTAGACGTAAAAAGCGTTTTTGTAGAAACAACAAAAATCTGTGATTTTTTATTAATTTTGACATCTTTTCTGCCTGCGGCCATGTCTTCCGCACCACTTTTTATCGCTTCAATGATTTTTTCTAACCATGAGAGTTGTTCTATCTGTTTTTGTCGCAGCTTTGCATCTTCGATAGCAATTCTATCAATTTCACCGTGTTTGATAGTATCAACTTTATTTTTCAGAATATCGCCTAACATAATCAGTTCCTTTTGATAGCAAAATTAAGAGCAGAGAGTCTGTTGATTTATTTATGAGTATATAATATACCAAAAGCATATTTTTTTCAATAAAAAACGGCTATTAAGTGTTTTTTAAGAAAAAAAGACATGGTGAAATATAGCTAATTAAAAGAGCTTGACGCAACATAGGTTTTATCCTTAAAACAAAGTGAGCGAGAGCTTTGTTCTAGTGAATTAAAAACAGCGAGGACCATGGATTCCAGAATCTCAAATCCATTAAAGTGTTTAGATATATTTTGTAATAATAGGGGTACAGCTACACAAAAATCTTGATAACCCAAGTTATCAAAACAGTTATGGATTGATAACGCCATGATAGGCTCATCAGTATTTATACTCTTCTATTGGTCGCACCCCACACATGGTTTTTTCTGGATAATCACTATCATCTGCCATGTATGGATCGAAATGAATTACCGTCATAATGCCCCCTAATAATTGACTCATCCATGAGCTTTTTTGCAACCAATTTCACTGGAACTGCTCCGCAGTCAATTTTAATCCAGTTTTCCGCCCCATATATCTGCCATTTGCCATAATTGGCTTGTTGATGCAAACAATTCCTTTTGATTGGTTACTTTTTTAAGATAACGAATACTGCTTTTTGCCATATCAGTCTTTTTAATATTAGTAGGTCCAACATTATAGAGACGAGTAGCACAATTCCAATCTTGATTGCAGTTGTTATCATAATAATGACGCAATACTGTTGCGCCACACAAAATGTTGTTTTTTGGGTTTTTCAGATCACCGGAGCACTGTTCTTTCCAAAACACCGGCCTTAATTGTGCAGGGCCAATCGCACCTTTGTGCGAACGTGCTTTTAATTGGTAATTTGATTCAGTTTGGATCAATCCGGCGAGTAGTTCTGCTGGCACATTTTTTTTCTTTGTCGCAGAGTGGATCCAAGAGGCAAATTTCATGGATTTATCATGAGGAACGTCATAGGCTTTTTCAAGAACCTTGGCAAAATGTCGCACTTTATACGATTCTGAATTTAGTTTTTTGGTTCGATGATTAACCATTGTCATCAATCGTTCAACATGCTTTGTCGACGCACTATATGTTGACTGGAGAGATTTAAGCACTTGCTTATCATCTTTGCTTTTCACTACTGGTTTTACATCAGTAGTTTTCTTTTGCGTATTAAGTTCAGTTTTATCAAACTTGATCTCAAGATCGTGAGTGCTAGAACAAGAAAAAACACTTGTTGTTGCAATCGCCGCCATCAGGACCTTACGCACTTTTTGCAATACATCTTTAGACTTTGCATTCATGCTTTTTTCCATTTTGGTTTTGATAATCTTTTTCAAAAACATTATCTATTAGTGAATATTCTATTAATTATACATAAATTAATTCAAAAGACAAGTTTTGGTTTTTAGATGAAAAAATAACTCGTTTTCTCTGCTTCTTGATTGCCATCCGCATTAGTTTTGTTATAATTATATTGTATCCATAGGTCATCGCACGTTAAGTAGAACGAGCGATCCAACAGTAAGTCCACTGCTTTTTATGCTATTAATGAGGCCAAATTAATGAAAACATTTAACACGCAGCAAAATGTCGGCAGAACTAAATATGTTGTTAATCACCACAATGGTGTTACCGTTCACAAAGATGGCAGTCCCTTTTTCGCACTAAACACCTTCTCTTGCAAGAAAAAATATAACGCCTTTATTCGAGACTTACAAAAAGATGGCTACACAGAGCAATAATACATCAAAAATAGCAATCAGAGACCATAGCTGACACAATCAAGAGAATTAACTATTGATTGATTAACTTATCATTGACCGATTCATTATTAATGCAACCAATAACGAGTCGGTAGTTCAAAACATTATTCCATTCTCATATTTTCAAATTACCCTCTCTTTTGCTGTTAATTCCTGTCAATACCTTTAACTTCACTTACACTCCATTTTTTAAACTTAAAGTAACAATCTCTCATTAATTTCACTTGCTATTTTATTTGTTTTTGCTATAATTATTTCATTCCAGTAAGGCTTTCACTTTGAAACATAAGCAAGGCTTGGAGTGGTCCGCACCACACGCTTCCGACACCATTTGGTGGGTATATCGCGGGTTTTAACACAGTGCAAAATTTCATTCATTCATGAATCATTGCCTGTTGTGTAATTGGAAGAGCACAAATAACTCAGGCAGCAGAGGATCATGACATGAGCAAAATCAACTTCTCAGAATTAAACACAACTAATGGGTTCAAAGCATTTCTGAGCGACTACCATCAGATTCTGAAAGATGAACGCAGCTTCCCCCCATTAGGCATCCAAAAAGCGCTGCAAACAGCCAGCAAAGCATTTTTAGGTATCAACTCATGGCATGAGCTGAGCGCTCAACTTGATAAGTCTACCGGCGTTCCGTTAGCGCCAGTAAACACATCATCAATTAACGATGAGCTGATCTCTGTTGCAACCGGTCTAAGGGATTACATTGACGCAATTCCTTCGGACATTCAGTTTGATGTTGTCATGCCCGGCGTTGATCGTGATTGGGTTGATAAAGTGATTGAGTCAGCCATTTTATCCCATAAATCACCAGAACCTTTTGTTTCCATGCAGCAAGAAATCATGGCCGCAATGAATCAACTCGTTTTGCAGGACACCAATATCAATCTAAATGACGTGGCAGAAATCACTGGATTAACCATGGCAGAAGTACTTTCCGCCATTGCATCGCAAAACAAAGAAAAACCAGTTTCTTTGCCAGCAAAAAATGATTCAGTTCGCTGTATTGCCATCACTACAGTAACAATATCTGCTGATCACGAAAGAATCGATTCAATTGATACTGAACTTTTTCGCGATATGGAAAAAGCAAGAAAATTTATCCGCGATGAAGCCTATTCTACCGCAATGAGTAACGACAAAACAGCGGAAGAACTTTTAGATTGTCGAGGCATTATTACACCAGATGAAGATGATGTAGACGATTTATCTGACTCAGAAGAAGTATTGGAGTGGATTTTAGACAACAATAATATGTTCGATCTTATTAATCTAATTTCTTATTTGGATTATGATTTAACAAAAATCACCATCGAAGATAAATATATATAATCAAAAGGCGAGGAAATCCGCGCTTTATTTTTTATTTAAATAGTTTACTTTTGATATTATTTAGGTAAAATAATTGGATAATTATTAATCTATGGAGTTTAAAATGACCGTTCGCATTACAGATGAGTTTTATTTTTTCTGGAGCAGCACTTGTGCTTTTAGCAACTGGCATAAAGTTAATGTTAAATGGCGAGACCATTCTTTTGCCAACAGTGAGGCTGCAATGATGTGGTCCAAGGCCGCTTTTTTTGGCGACAAAGTAAATGCCGAAAAAGCCATTAAAGAAACAGATCCTCGGAAGGCAAAAGATATTGGTCGAGATGTTAAACCATTTAATAAAAAAGAATGGGACCGCGTTTGCCTTGAAATGGTTACCGATATTCTTTTGGCCAAGTTTACGCAGAGTAAGCAATGTAAGAAGGTATTAATGGATACCGGTTCACGTGAGCTTGTAGAGGCGAGCAAGTTCGATGATATCTGGGGTATCAAATTAGCGGTTGACGACGACAAAGTGTTGAATAAAGCGAACTGGAAAGGAAAAAATTTGCTTGGTAAAGCACTTATGGCTGTTCGTGAAAAAATTGCCAGTATGCCAGAAAACTGGGTTTATTACGGTGAAGAACTCAAGATCCCGTTGGTACTAGAGTCAGCGTAAGGATCAACCAAGTTAGCCCAGACACCTGGGCTAATTAATTTCTTTTTTATTAAGTAACTTGCTTTTATTGTTGTTTTAATATATTATATTTCGCATTAGATGAATTGGTCATCTTTGTATTTAAAAGATTGGATTTTTTATGAACAGAAAAAGAAAAGCAATAGTAAATTCTCGTCAAGCCGCGTCAAGAAAATGGTTTTCGCACTTAGCAAGCTCAAAACAAACCAGTCTCGACAAAAAGCTTCCAGAATAACAAGGTGACTCATTAAGAGTCACTTTTGCTTTATGGCAACTCACGCACTCAAAAAGGCAATTATTTAACCATATAATAATTGCCTTTTGCTATTTTTTACCCTATAATAATTTCATTAAAATCATGAGAACTCACTCAGGGTAAAACGATGGAACACACCTCGACTTCTTTATTTTCTTTAGGCTCAGTATTTTTCAGTGAAGAAGATGTTGCGAAACACAACAAAATCAAAACCGAAATTAACAACGCAGCAAATGCCATAAAATCACTTTATAAAATGACCGAATGCGCAGGCTTTTCTGGTGAAGCCGCTATCGCTCAAACACTGATTGAGTCCGGTCTTTATGGTTCTAACATGCATTCCTTGTTGGAAAAAGAAGTTGGTCAATTTGTGCTTGGTAACCGAATGGTGAACCATGCAGATAACTTCTTTAAGCTACACAAACACCTTACAGATAATCAATATACCGGCATTACACAAGACAAAATGCTAAAAGGCTTTTCTTCCACCAACTACTTTTCCGCTTTTGAATTTGAGCTTCCGACTCACTTTCTTGATGCAATCTTAACCAATAGCAAAGAAGAATTAAAACAGTTAGCCGTAACACGCAAAGCCATTTACATTAAACATCAATCACTAGCATATGTGATCTTGATTGACCACTCTACTCATAATCAAAAGCCAATTTCCATGAGCATTGTGCGGTTGATGAATTATAATACCGATGCTGACCTGCTTGCGCAGCATGTTTCTGATTCATTCGAACAACTTTCAGCGCAATATGTGCCGGAAAAAAGCGAACTCCCTGTTGCCATGTTAGCCAAAGTCAGTTTTTGCACCAATAAGGCCAATTCATTATTCTATTCCGATGCCGTAAATTCAGTCATCGAATATCTCAATACAAGTACAAAAAACTTATGCAAAGTGTAATTATTTTATCGTAAAATAATTATTGACGTTTTTACTTATTTTTTGTATTATTAATACAGTTAAATAAATAAACAGATCCTTTAAGGAAAAGAATATGGAAACCTCAGTAATCAAATCATCGCTGAACATCACCCATCGCAATTGCATGCCTGGCCGCCCAGTTTCTAACAAAAGCTACTCCGTTGGCTCACCAGAAAAAGCATGGGATGTTATTACCGGTTTCGTTACCCAAAAAATCGAAACCATGGAAGCATGGGAAGATCTACTGAATGATGCCATTGATGCCGGTCTTGATGAAGATACCATTGCTTTTGACGGCGCAGAGCCCCTCTCAGAAGTGTTGTCAGAAGGCGACAATGAAGAATGTCGTATTCATGTTCAAGCGGTGCTCAATAAGCATAATATCGTAGGATGGTATCTGAAAAACAACGAAGCAGGCGATGAAATTCACATTACCGACGAGCAAGGATTGGAAGTCAATGTGTTGACATTGGTCAAACCAAGCATCCTGATCAGCGATGAATACGACAAATTGTTTTACTAAATAAAACTCACTGCCCCGATTTTTCGGGGCTTTTAATTTAAGAACTTAAAAGGAATGCTCAATGCCAAAAACATTAAAAATCTTTGCATACAAAAACAGCGTTGGCGCAGTTTCCGACATGGAAAATGGCAGTTTCATCAACGATGTAAAAGCAGATGGTGAATTAGGTATTTCCGTGTCTGTTCATGATACCGTCATTACATCTGAAGCCTTAAAAATTATGAAAACAAACTTCAAAAAAAACAGTGGCTCTTTCTCAAATGTCATGCTAACTCGCTCAAAAACAGACAAATACCCAAACAGCATCGGTCTTTTGGGTTTCGGAAAACACGGAATTGCGATTAACGAATCAGTTACTTATGGGCGTGAATGTGATGTTTCAGTTCTAAATGAAATTGATATTGACGATTCAATTGATATCCCAGAAGATTTCATTCTGTTTATTGATTCTCAAAACACGTAGTTAGAAAACAAAGTTATTCAAACAATATTTTTCGTCCTTTAATTTAAAAAATTGGTGGTTTTTATGAAAAACAAAAATATTATTTTGCTTGATACTGATGCCGTCTCAGCATTGTTTCCTGAAGGTTCAGAACCTGAATTAAAACTGAAACAAGCTGCTATTCAGCGAGCTGCAAAAAAATTTGCAAAAGGCGTGCTGGGAGATGAGGCCAAAAAACATCTTACTGAAATTTCAAAAACCGTCTCTTTGGAAATTCAAAAAAGCGACAGAGAAGCCATTATTGCTCTTTTGGGTCCCGATGCGGCTAATGATTGGAAAACTAAAGTAGTACTTCCAAAACATGTTGTCGATCAAATCAAAACAGTGGTTACCACTGAAGTAAATCAAAAAATTATTGTTTGTGTAAATGAAGCCACTGATTTTGCCGTAAACGCCGCATTAAACAAATTCATTAACAACAAACACATTGAACATCGTATTAATGAAATCTTTTCAGCCAAGGTGGCTGCAATTATTAAAAATCAATCTGAAATTGCCGCCGCACGGCTGATTGATGTCCTGGGGACCGGCTCTCCGAAACAAGATTAAAAAAACGGGGAATAACCGGGCTGGTTACTCCTCTGTAATATTTTCTTTAAGAAATATCTAATATTTGATATAATTTATTGAAAATTAAAATGGAAATCTTAAATGAAGACAAAGAATAAGCCAGGTTTGCATTTCCTGTCTAAAATCACACTTTTACTACTGATTGCTAATTCTAATTCACTGGTTTACGCGTCAGAGATTGATGGCACTCAAGTAACAATACTATCCCCAGATGCAAACAGCGGCAGGATCGCCGATGGCACTCTTTTCCTTAATGAGAAGGAAAGTGACGGCATCTCTGGCATCCTTAAAAAAACCACATTAAGCACACTAAACCAAACACAGACGAGTGGACTAAATGCCACTGGAGTAGCATCAGGCGTTAAGTCACCCCCCAAAATATTAACCGCAGTAGTTGGTGGCTCCCCTACCGGGGATGGTTCTGGTGTAAGCTCAAACTCAGTTATCTACTCTGGCAATATCGGAACAATTAATTACATCAATCCAGCACCCAAATGGATGTCCAATATCATTGTAGGGGCCTGTAATAATCCGACAACAACCACGGTAAATGGGCAAGCAAAATCATCTTGCCCCAAAAACAACGCTGGTTATATGGTAAATGATTCAACTCATTTCTTTCGCTTTTTCTGTGGTGCAACATTAATCAATGAAGAATGGGTAATGAGTGCAGCTCACTGCTTATCTGATCTCACTGATGATAGCGGCAACCCTCTAACAATTGCCTTTGCTTCAGTGCAAACAGATGACACAACTTACTATACAGATCAGCAAGGCAGAAAAGTTTATAACTCGGGTTCTGGGTTGGTTAATTCTGACTTAGATTATCGTGATTACGCAGACATGTTTGTTATCCATCCGGATTATAATCCAAGCGATCTTAGTCTTGGTCATGATATTGCACTCTTGCGCCTAACAAACCCTCTTTATGTCGGCTCCCGTGATATTCCTGTATCACCTGTTGAAATTTCAAGTATCACTACATATAACTCTTCATATAGTCCCGGTTATCTAAACAAAACCTATGGTTGGGGCGTAACCAATCCTTCAATTTCTGTTTACGATATGACGAGTGCAGATCTATCTCAATATCTTATGTCCGGTTCCTTGCCTTATGTTAGAACAAACATAGCCAACCATATTATATGGGCGGGCGGTGACGGACAGGATACTTGTAATGGTGACAGCGGTGGTCCATTACTCGCAAATGGCGTTCAGATCGGAATAACAAGCTATGGAACAACAACGTATTGTGGTTCAGGTCAACCAGGTGCCTATACCGATGTCGGCGCAGAATACTCCTGGATAGTAACACTGGTAAATACCTATACAAAATCAATATCAAGCTGTATGCCCGGTGCAGATTGTTATGTAAACGGAACTCTTCAGGTCGATTATACTAGCCCGGATACCACAACATCTGTTTCTGTCTCCAGCTCCGGCGGTGGAAGCATGGGCATTGAGTTTATTGCCCCCCTGGGTCTCCTGGCCCTACTTCGTCGAAAGCTCAAAAAAGGCAAATAAAATGATTAAACAAAAAACCACTCAGCATTCATTAAGTTCTTTGTCCCCCGCAATGCAACTTAATGACAAAAGAAACAATTTGCTCCCCCGGCAGTTGTTTCTAGATAGTGAGTTTTTTGTTTTATTCCCCTAGAGAGCTTATCATCATAAGTTCCCCCGACTTCTTGATGACTCTCATATACTTAGGGCCAGCTATGCTGGCCCTATCTTTAACCCTAATTTTGTTCTTATTCCAGGATAGCTTGCTATCCTGAATGAGGAGCCATGTTCCTCTCTACTCCCCTGCTCTTTTGCAACCTTCTGCCATTGTTTCCAGTGTTTCTCTTAACGGAATAGTTTCAGGTGCATCGTCGATCCAGATGTCTGGCACCCATCCTATTTGCTCACAAATGTTTGCTTTTTGCCGCATACCTGAAAAAATTATTTCGATTTTGTTTTTGCTGGCTGCATCCAAAATATCATTGTTATTGACAGGATCTGCATATCGGATTGTTACGAATTTAACTTCGTGCCCAGAGGAGATGGCCTTCTTAATAAACAAATCCCACAACAAAGGATCGGCAGTGTAAGTGCTGTCAAAATCAAGCCCAATCTTTATTGATTTTTCTTTTTTCACTACTCCCCCTTAATTAAAACCCCGCTTATTCGCATAAGCAGGGCTAACTTTTTAGGCTGTATAGTAACCAATTTCAGGATCGAATCGCCGTAGAGATTGAGGCACCAAATCCAATTCGTTTTTTCTCATCGCTTCAGACAACTCGCCTTTGCGAAGATGTTCGGTGATTGAATCAACAATTTCCTCATCAGGGCCAAAAACACTATCCCATTCATCTGACACAATATACAGATCGTCAGTTGTTGAAATCAACCAAGTGCCTTTATCAATCACCGCTTGTTCAAAAACATACTCTTCTGTTTCATTATCATATGGACCCATTTTTTTTGCTCCAAATATCTTCACTCGATGTAATTATTATATGATATATTAATTGAGTTTGCAATAGTAAATAAAAAAAGGCAATCATCGATGATCGCCTTTTTCTTCAGATAACTTATTTAAGTGGAATACTTCACAACTGTTCTAACTATAACAACCAAACCAATTATAACCAACCAGACAATCAGCCAACAAAATACATCTAGCGCATTTCTCTTCTCTCTTCTTCTCTTTGCTTCTTCACAGTGCTGTTGATAAAAAGAAGAATATTTCATTTATTTTTTCGCTGCATAAATAACATAATAGTGCCTATCAACATAGATAACGGAAAGAGAGCCAGATATCCGCGAAAAATGCTCATACCAACTGAAAGACCGCCAATCCATGGAAGATCCATTGATATAACATGATCGTAATTAATTATTTTACTCATATCAGTAAGCACAAATCCGAGAAACAGAGCAACACCCAGCATTAGCCAAAGAAAAAATGCGACTACAATCGGATTATCTGAGTTTTCTTCATATCTGTTGCTATTGCTAACCGAACATCCTTTAATACTGCTTCTGGCTTAATATCGCTCATTGCCTCAACCTGTATCTTCATTTCTCGACCACTATGTGTTGTCGCCTTAAAATAATGTATTATTGTAGCCGATTCGCTCATTTTTTCCATTCCTTGAACAATATAATTAAGTAAAAACCCCGGACGTCATCCGAGGTTTTTAATTTAAAATCAGAAATATCTAACTGTTTTTTTGGTTTTAACTTCTTTTTCCAAAACACCTCTTTTAACCAAAAAATCCAGCCATTCCTTCTTACCAAAGTCTCTACCCCACAAGCAGTCTTTGATAATTTCACAAAGCGCATCAACAACTTCATCAAGAGACTGCTTTAGAGAGATCACCTCTGGGTCGTCACTACTACGAGTGTAAATCAATATTTGCTCCGGCTCGAATACCGCGTAAGCATTTGATTTCATCTCTGTATTTAAATCATAATAGATACCGTATTTACTATTTTTAGTAATAGTGATCTCAATATCATTAGCAACCAACAACATAATCAGTTCTTCTTTGTTTACCATGATACGCCTCGATAATAATATTCTGCTTTGTTAATTATTATATGAGATATTAATTGTTTTCGCAATGTTTTTAACTAAATTTGTTCGTAATAGCATTAGCAATTGGTAGTCGAATCGAGACGCATTCTCTGGATGCTCATTCACACAGGTCTTACCGAAGAAAATAACGAACAAATCTTATGTTTTACTCTGTCTATTCGGTTATAATATAAAAAGCATAATAATAAAAAAGGACAAGAATGAAAATGAAATTTATTAATTTCAAAGCAACATTAAGCGATTTTTCACAAAGCAAAACAAATGGGGTTTCAACTATTGGTAGTACAATAGTAAATACCACTAAGGAGAGCAAAATACATAGAATTGATTTCAAAAACGAGATTTTTTCACTGGTTTTTCATCAAAAATAAATAACAACAGAAAAGACAAATTTAAAAAGAATGTTATTCATAAAATGTCATTTTAACAACAAAGGATTTTGTAATCATGCATAAAAAACAAGGTGTTTTGCATAAGCTCTTAAATACAGCAAAAAAATACAATAATACTCAAAAATTACTTCTTGTTTGTATGTCTCTTTTTATAGGTGGATGTGGTGTTGCAAAGAGCAACATAAAAAAAGAAAGTTTACCAACTAAGTCAGAAATAATAATGGCGATTGAAAAACAGAACAATGATAGTTACTTTTTACATTCTCTCGATCAAGAATATACATTATTAGGCATAGATAAAAACAAAAATGGTATTAGGGATGATCTAGATAAATACATTACTTCTTTGCCAGATTTACCAGAACAAAAGAAAGCATTAGCACAGGGTTTTTTTGCAGCAAATAAAATTTTTTCAGTTAATTTATCTGATAAAAATGAATTAAAAAGAGTTGCAGAACTGAATGACATGGCTAAAAATTGTCTTTTTATGCAATATAAAGATAATTCAGCGTACAAAAAAATGAGGCAAACTACTTTAAAAGACTATGCTTTTGATATGCATCTTGAACTCTATGCCCGCCCAAGAAAGATTGAAAAATACACATTTAATACAGAAATGCGTGATCTTGCTTACGCACGATATATTGATTCATTAAGAAATCAAACGCCTTCATTAATTATAGAAGAACCAACAAAACAAACAGTTAAAAGAAACACTTGTCAATAATTACCTGCCTAAAGAATAGATAGAGGCTTTCAAAAGCCTGATTGACAAGACTTAGTAAGATTTCGGTCTTACCCTGTATAACTTAAGCTAAAGTTCTACCTCCACCTAGATAACAAGGTTATTTAGGTGGCGTTTTCCGGATAGAATTGATAAAAAACACAGCTTTTTTATATTTTAACTTATCTAGTCACACGAACACGAATCACCCGACGAAACACTACAAGAAGAATCATCAGAATAACTATAATCACCGCATTTAGAGGTACTGATGTCATCATAGGTTGTTTCAGACATGTAAACATTAAGAGCAGTAGGATCGTCATAGACAGATGGACTTACCGCTTTTGAACCATGCACACCTGATTTTTTGGTGAATGGTCGCACCTCTGTTTGTTTACGATCTTTTTTGGTTCCCGAGGTCATTGCAGTATTCTGACTGGGACTTTTAATGACCGAACTTTGTTCTTTCTTATCTTTTTTAAAGAATTTATCCCAAAACATATTTGTTCTCCTTTTAAAAATCCACCAGCAGATGCAATTTAAAGCCTGCTTCTTCTAACTCACGCAAGCAATTAATATCGTAATCACTTAGTCCAGCGGCTTTAAACTCAGCCTTGCTAATGCCTTTTAACGATACATCGGTATGTTCACCTAGCCGAGACATTGCCGTTTCTAACAGCGAGCAAAATTTAGCGATTGATTCCATGCATACCAGCTTTAGCGGCGTGGTAATAATTGATTTTCCAGTTGGAATACCAGCATAAAATTCAGGATCGTAATCCAGAAAATTAACAATTTTTGGTGAATAAGGACCAATTGCAATTACCGTTAATTCCTTGCTCATAATTACCTCGATTAATTTTACAAAAAATCTTTTTGCCTTGATTTCAATATAATTATTATATCATTAATTAATTGAATGTCAAATAACAAAGCCGCACTTTGATTGCAGCTTTATTTAATTAGTGCTGACTTTTTCTTAAAAATGAACAAAACAATTTAAGATGTTCTGCTCGATGTCCAACAAGCTCGGCCAGTCCATCTTCGCTTTCTTCGATTTCGGTAGGCAAAAGAAATGAGAATGTTTTTTCATCTACCGTTGCTGCGAAACAACGCTCATTTTTACGAGAAGATGATTGCGGGATCAGGCTCCAGCCCTCTTCTTGCATTAATTGGTCTGCCAGCTTGTTCAAGCGGATCAAATTAAGCTTATCCTGATACAGGGCAGATGACAGATATTGCTTTGCTTCATCTACTTTAACGAAATGTGCTTGTTCAACACCTTCTTTTGCCCCGATTTTTTCATAAGCCGCAGTCAATTCATCGGCAAAATCAGGAAGTAGTTTTTGCATTACTGAAACAAAAGATTCAAATTGGTCACAAATAGAGACATCATTGTATTCTTCCATGACCGCAACATTAATTGACGGGATCAGCTTTTTCCTTTCAAAATATAATTCACTTCGTTTCATCATATCATGAACAACTGCTGCAAATTCTTTGGCTTTTTCTGAAGGCATGATGTTTATCTCTGTGTTGTTTAGTATAATTATTATAGTAAATAATAATTGCAATGCAACTGTTTTTTAAGCCATCAATATGCTATTGATGAATTTTACATCCATTATGCTTCCTGCTCTTCTATACTCATGACATCAGCTCTATTCCAAATCTTTTTGACGAATTGTCTCATTTCAAAATTATCTTTTGAATGAAAACCAGCTTTGCGATCTCTTTTCCATAAGTGCTCATCCATGGCCTTTCCCATTTCACCACCAAGCAACATATACCCAGAATTGCACAAAATCAGGTCCCTGCACCGCTTTCTAAAGAGTTTCATCCTTGATGTGCTCATCTGTACAAGCTTTTGATCGATGCAGTCTACACGCATATTATCAATGTTAGTAATACAACTTTTTTGTTTCTTGCATCGGCGAACTATTGCCATAGGTCCTTTTTTGCGAATAGAGTGCTTGTTTAATCTACTCTGGCCGACATTTGTCTTCACTATCATTATTCGTTGATCTCCAAGCATTGATACACACTATTACTATACCCCGTTTTATCTCTCACCATACGAAGCTGACCGAGCTTTAGTAATTTGCGTAAATCAGGATCTCGTTTTAGATTGGCGCAATGCATTCGATTGATCATAATCCCGCAATCATGTTTTATCTTCCAGAGTTTTAACATAAACATAATGCGTTCTCTACGGGCTTTGGTTCCGTATTGAAATACATTGCTGAATAACACTTCCTGTAAAAGTTCTCTCAACGAGCGAGTATCAACCGGAGGATGCTTTTTCATTTTTCATAACCCCCAAAAAGAAAAACACCCCTTAAAAGAGGTGTTCTTAACCAGACGCTTAATCGAGATACACTTCCATGTTTTCGTTTTCACATGGTTTTTCAGTGATCATGTAGCCAATTACGTTAACAAAATGCATGCCCGGAGTGATCACATCATTGTAGACAGGCGCAGCTTCTTCATCATCTAAATTGTCTTCGTCATCATCTTCACCTTCAACCAGAGTCCAGACACACAGCGGATTCTTTTCATAGGCGGCACGAACTACTTCCAGATCTTTACCGGTGTTTTCAAACAGAATACTGTCTTCGCCATAGATAAAGCCAGTACCGGTAGGATTAGCAACTGGAGAGTATTTTTCATACCAAACATCATCACTAATGCGTTCGAAAGTCATTTTGTTGTTCTCCTTTGTGAGTATGTATATATAATACCATATCAGATAATTAAGTCAATTATTATATCATATAATAACTATATTTAAGGTAAAAAAAGCCCCGCTATCAGCAGGGCTCTCTTTGAAAATTCTATTAGTAATCGTCGCTGTGTCGTGCCTCTTTACCGCCGCGCTGTGGCTTTCCGGTCTTACGATTATCTGCACGATATTCAGTGTTACGCATACGTTTAGCGTTTTTCATGGGTTCTTTACCACCGGTAGAGGATGCCATTTCTTATTTTCCTTCCTTTTTTAATGATTAATTATTTAATAATAGATATATCAGTGATTTTGTTCACTTGATTCGAGCATTTTAATGCAAATATATAATATAGTCAATATTATTTACAAATAAAATTAGCTCGCATTTATTTTTAACACGATAAATTCCGCTGTATGTCTTCGTTCATTACCGATTTCTCAATTTTTCCGAGAAAAATGTTCGATTTACCAATAATCTGCGTTAATAGTTCTCTTATTTTTTCGCCATTTAAATCCACGTCATCATCTGATAAAACCATTGTTTCATCAACTTCATCATCTTCTGCCGACCCTTCATTGCCAACGACGCTTAATGATGGCTTAATTTCACTTATGCGTTCATTAATGAAATCACGGAAATCAGTGGCTTCTGCAATAGATGTTGGTGCGTAATCAGGCAAACCATTCGAATAGATGGCTCGCAAAATCTCTTCTAATTTAAATGTTGTTTTTGCCAGCGCATATGATTGCAAATGATTTGGATAATCAAATCCCTGTAATGATCCCACTGTTAGCTGGCTTGTTCCACCATAAAACTGACATAACGATTGCGCCATTATACACACAGGGGTGTTTTTGATTTCGGCAAAAGATGTACCCGTTAGTCCTGATAGTGAGTCTGTTTTTTTCGTGTAACCCGACACATCCTCATTGATATGAGTACATAAATAATCAGTAGGTACTCTGGGTTGATTAATATAATCAAGAAAAGATCGGGCTTTTACATCCGGTGAAACAACCATGTCTCTACCAATACTCAGGCTTTTATTTACCTGAATAATATCAAACATCTGTTTTTGTGATTCTGATAGTTTTGATGCTTTGCAATATGCCTTGAAATCGACATGAAGATATTTTGTCAGCAATGAGGCCCACGGCTCTAATGCAATAGTCATATGAGCTAATGTCGTTCCTTCTTGAATGTGTGTGTTCAATAAAAGAAGTGAAAGAAAATAGGTTTGGTCTTCATTTATGGCATTTTGAATGTCAATCAAAGGCACATAAACTTTTTTCTTATTGAGAAGACATTCAACTCGTAACACGCCATCTTTACAAAAGTATAAGTCGATATAGATTTCCATGCTGTTCCTACAAAAAAGTGATAATAAATAATTTAAATATGTGTTTGTTTGAATTTTTGTTGTTGATTACATAGCTGTGAAACAAGCCCGTGGTTAGCGAGCTTGTTTGAACCTCATTGGTTATCAAACCCTATCTCCGCTTCTTTAAATCTTGCATCGGGCTTCAACTCTTTTTCCTTTTTATCAAGGGAATAGGACGCCAATCGAATAATCATTTCCATCTGTTGTTGCAATGTGATCAGCACCATATACATCTCTGGATAAGCTGCACGAGCTTTCTTGATCATGGGGTAGAAATAAGTTTCCGTCTCTTCAATATAGGCATGCTGCTTCTCTACTGAAAAGCCAGCAACCATGCTTTGTAAATTATGAATGCGATCGAAGCACTTCATAATAATGGCCCAGATTTTTTCTGAAATATAGTCATAATAATGAGTTCGGTTTACGTGATCTTTAACAAAGTCTTTTGGCTTTGTTACCCGAACAAGAATATCCATTGTCCCGCACTTAAACATCGTTGCCAGCAATGAAATCGGATATAACTCAGAATAGTCTTCTGCGACATCATGCAGGAACGAAGCGGCAATCAACATATCCAGCGTTTCTACGTCCAGCCACTTTTCAAAGACCTGTAAGATCATGCCAACAATTTCAAATTGATGACTTATTTCAGGCGAACCATCTTTTCTTGATGATTTATGGCATTCTAATGCCACTTCAAGCGCACGAAGCGATTCAAACATGCCTCGACCAAGAAAATAACCACGATAAAACACCTTCTGCTTATCAACTCTTTTTTGAAATTGTGCTTTCTTTTCGGCTTTAGTCTGGGTAGTTTCATTTTTTGTCATGGGATTTACCTTAATAGCGTGATTTTAATTAATCAATTGTTCTGTTTTTTGAACTTGCTTGTTTTGCTGGTGGTCAGCAATCATTCTTTGGTAAAAACGAGTAGCATAACCAGAACAATCAATCATTTTATTTAATTCGTCAACAGGAATTAATCCCTCGATAACAATGAATTCCATCGCCATTTTTTCAAATCCAGCCTCTTGCAGCTTGGATCGTGTTTTTTCCAGCCACTTATGCACTAAATCTGGACGACCATGCTTATGAAATGTAACGTCATTAGTATCTTTGTCCACGCTAACACCAATGGCAATCTCATGTGTCATAAACAACAGATCTCCATTGTGGTCAATTAATGCATAATCACCGTGACGCATTTCATAATGAGTAGTCATAAACACCCCAAAAGGTTATTTGTTAATATGGATTTATTATAACAAATATTAATAGAAGTAGCAATAGCAGTGTTTATTTTAGTTTCGCATGACTTCATTGCACGAATTAAAAATAAAATAAAGGCAGTATTTTATTATATTTTTTGATATTATATACGCACAAACAAAGAGCTGGAATCAATACATATTGGAGTTAAAATGAGAGATTTATTGTTGAAACATAATTTTTCAAGTATTCGCTATATTTTTGATTCAGTTGAAGAATACATGCAAAAATTCCCCGATAATGAATCATGGGTTGCAGATGAAAAGCCATGCTGTTTAATTGTAGAACGAGTAGTAAAAAGCAAAGAAGGCGATGTTTTTGCTTGCTCATCACCAACTAATGGCGACTGGTATGTATTGGTTCCACTAACCTCTCTAGAAGGCAAGCAAGACGCCTATTTTTCTTTATTTATTGATGAAAAATGCCCTTATGCTCATTTTGAAAATTTGTTTTTTTCAGTGGATGTCGATACAGGTAAATATTCCGTTTACGAATTAAAAGAGATACACCCATAATAACAGATAAAAAAATGGACACCTAATAGCATCCATTTTTAAATCTGTTTTGTTCTGCTTATGGAGCAAAATGTTCAGAGGAAAGCTCAATTTTGTCTAATTCAGCGATTAATTCGTTTTTTTGTTCAACAAAACTTTCCGGCGAATCCAGAGTAAAAGGCTTATTGTTAATTAAGACTTGGGTTCCTGATTTAACTTCTTGTTGGATATATGTATCAATGCCGTTATTCTCCAATAGTTTTTTAATTGGATTTTCATTATCTTGCAAATAGTGAGCTAATAATTTTTCAGCATTGCTTGTAAACATGAAAACAGTATCGTTTGAACCATTTGTTGACTTAGCAGGCGAATATTCTTTTTTAGCGAACTTATCTAATTGATTAATAAGTAATGCCTTTTTTTCATCAGATAAAGAATCAATAAAAACAGCGGTAGAAAATGTTTTGATTGTATTGCTATTTTTTTCCTGATAAAACTGTTTCTGAAGAGCTTCAAAGGTAAGAGAAAGCCCTGTTAAATCTGTCTTTAAAAGCGCTAGTTCATCACGGTTTTTAGAAACATGTTTTTCTATCTTTTCCTGAACAGATGAAATTCCACCCTGTTCTTTTAATGCAGCATCTAAAGAATCAGATATACCAGGAATGGCATTTTTTGTTAAATTCATTAGATTTGAAAGCGATTCAGTAATAGCAATAGAAACACCATTGCCATCAATAACATTACCTGATAATAAGGCTGTTTTGTTAAAGTCATTAATTTGTTTTTTTGTAATCGAGATGAACTCAGCTCTCTCAATCATCGATCTTAGTAATGCGTATTTTCTCATTCTTTAAGCTCTCTTGTTATTTTATTTGTTATATAGTCCATTATATATTAATTACAAATTTAATTCAAAGAGCAGCCGTTTTTTCTTTTGGATTATTAATAAAATAAAAAGCCTAGCGATTGCTAGGCTCTTTATTTGAAATTTGGCTTAGTATTCAGAATGCTGTTCGTGCTTACCACCACGCTGTGGTTTATTGGATTTACGACTACCACCGCGATAATCAGCTTCACGTACACGACGAGTATTTTTCATTGGTTCGTAACCGCCAGTTGATGCTGCCATGATATTTTCCTTCTATCTATGATTATTGGGTTTTTGTATCAGTGAGTTCGCTCACTTGATGAAACGAGTATATCCCAAGTAATTATTATAGTCAATATTAATTATTAATATATCGTAAAATAACTAGTAAACTACCAGCAACACATGGTCGCCTGTTATCAGATCAATATCGATTTTCTTTGTAACAAGCTTTGTATCATTGCCCATATCTCGATCTGCATAACACTCAAACCAGAACGACTGCGATGTAACAAACAACTGCTGCTCCTCTGTTTGAAACCCACTAACTCATTTCTGCTATTTTTTTGATTCAACATGCGCTTTCAATTCTTCGGTTTTACCCTTCCACCCACAACAAGGACAAGAAGCATCACCACCAGCAATATCTTCGCAATCACCATCTACAACCAAACCAACAGGACCCTCATCATTGTATAGCATGTGAATGCTCGACACCCCCGCATCACCATCCAGTTGAGCATGAGTATCCCAGGCTAATGTTTTGTTATGCCCGCAACTAGGACACTTGCGATCAGCCAAACAATTGGTGTTATCTTGTTGTACTGGTGTGTAAGCTGGCTTAAATTGTTTAGTGTTCATGTTGAAATCCTTTGTTCATACTGTATTCAATTAATATATCACATATTAATAAAGAAACAACAAGTAATTTGCGATTATTATATGAAATAATAATTGACAAACATCTGCTTTTTTTGATATATTTAACTCATCGCAAAACATCACTTTGGAGCACTCAATGAAGACTCGATTTCCTAACGGCTTTTATACTGGTAAAAATAAAATCATTGAAAGCAACGACATTTCCATGCTTTGCCCTATTAATGACACAGATCTTTATCTTGATGATAAAAATCAGAAAAGTATTGAAATTATTGGTAAAGCACTAAGAATGGTAAAGCCAGCATTTACCACGCCTATTGTTTATGTTCATAACGATGAAATTTATAACGAAAAGTTTTTCACACTAAATGAGTTAAAAGATGGCTTATACAGCTATAACAGTGGAACATACAGCTCTCATGAAGACGCTTTAGAATCAGGGGCTCTATACCACATATCTGAAGAACTACCTTTTACTGAATTAAGAAAAATTTGTTCAAGCAATCGGTTTTGCTGACAAAACTTATAATATAGAAGACCGTGTTTTTATATTAAAAGGACAGTGCAAATTCACTGTTATTAATGAAAGAATGCTGGCTCTTTTGAGCGGACAATTTGATTAATGGTAATTGCTGTCAATTACACACCTTAAATTATGACTGTTCAGGATATAAAATATGAATTACAAGTTACTACTACCATTGCTCTGTGCTTTTTCTGTTTCCTCGTTTAGTGCTGACAACCCTAAAACAGATGCAGATAAACCAATTACTGGTCGTGAATTTTGCGATAATTACACAGCTATTGCAAAAAACATAATGACTGCTCGACAAAATAATTTTCCAATTGCCGATCTGAAATATCGGATTGAGCATAATCCAGCTTTAGACGCAATGTATCCAGATTTCAAAAAAGTAATGATCAGCTTGCAAAATGGTCTTGTGGATATGGCTTACGAAGTTCCGATATATCAATCAAAAGACATTGTTAACAATGTAATTAATGATTTTGGCGTCAAAAGCAATAAATCATGTGAAGTTAACTTAATGCCTAGTTTCGACGTTAAAAAACAACCGAAACACAAAAAATAATCAACACATCACAATGGTGACAACAAATACCGATTTGTTGTCACTAATCTCCTTGAAAATTCTGTCTTTTTTGTGTAAAATCATACACATAAAGCACGCATCTTGGACAAAGATAATGACAGCCATTAATGGAAAAAATTTATTTATTGGGCAGAAATTATTTGTAACAACCAATGGTAATTATTTTCAGGTCGAAATAACGGACAAAGAAGAAATCACTAAATACGACCCTCCTTTTGTTAAATATCAAACAAAAATGTTGGTTGATGAGACTGATGTTAACTATAATGTTTACAATATTTTTTGGGAAGATTTTTACAAAAAGATCTTTTCTTCAGATCATCTTATCGGTTCCAGTATATTCACCGTCGAAACAGATGCAGTTAACAAATTGATTGAACTTGAGATGAATGCATTTGAAAAAACTATTGCTAATTTAAACTCTCATGTAAAAACAATCGAAAAACTAGCAAAAAAATCAGATAAATCAGAGCAGCAAATCTTAGACCAAGTTGCTGAATTGTTATTTAAGTTTTCCAATAATCCAGACTAAATAATGCAAGATAAACAGGGTTGGTGATTTAGTTTGTCAACCAACACCTAAATACATTCTTCGAGCGACAGAGATGTTGCGTCCATCATTTGGAGATAAATATGAACACAACAACCCAAACATCAAATGAAAACAAAACCACTCAAGCTCTGTTCGAGCAAATCAATAACCTGCTCGCAACACCTGAATTGAACGCAAAATGGCAGAAAAATGACTTATTTGGGCGTATCAATGAATATGACTGGTCACCAAAAAATGGTATTAATATTGAGTATTATGAAGACCTCGTGGAAACAGGTAAAGAAGGTGATCTAAGCGACGAACAATTTATTGAGCTAATTGAGTTAACCAATCCAGAATCATATCCACAACATACCTATTTTGTTATTTTGACTGCAAAACAAGAGATCGCAAAGCTTATCGCACGTAAATCTATTTTATTAATTAAATAGTGGTGCGGTTTAGTTTCACTTGTTTTCACCAGAGAAACTTGCCGCACAAATACACTTCTTATTGACAAAAACAAATATATTTGCAATAATTATCTCGTCAGATAGACGGTATTACATGTTATTACTGCGTTATCTGACGGGGTCAACCCCCTGCTTGGTGCAACTCATGGTGAGTGCTAAAGTTTTCTGATTTTTTTTCTAGCATAGATATTTATCTTGCTGGTGGACAGAAAGCACCAATCCAAAATACCAGCATGGAGAATATCATGTCTAAAATCATTATTGATAAATCAACTTTCGAAAAATATCGTGAAAACCTGTCAACCATGCTTTCTGAAGAGTTAAGCAGCCCAATTCGTTCCGCTGGAAAACTAAATCACCTTACCGCTCGGGCACTTGGATGGAATAACTTTGCATCCCTAAATGCATTCTTCGACGAACAATCCGAACAATATACAGTTGCAATATCTCATTGTGAATTTGCGAACAAAACACACAACACGAAAACCACTTTTACTGACGCCCAGTCTGCATTAGATCTTGCCCTTAAATTCATATGGGACGATTTTGATAATACAGATTATTGGGTACGTTTGCTTGATGCGAAAATGGACAGAGAACTATCCAGAGAACTCGTTGTTGATATCGGTGAGCCGTTATATAAGGTTATTAGTAGTGGTTCTACTGAAAAGTGCAAAGAGTATGCAGAAGCATTGCTTTCATCAACAACCATTATCGATTGGTGGATTTACAATAATCTTTATAATAAAATCATCGTTATCAGTGATAAACTCAAGTCTTATTCAGATATAAACGACTTCGCAGAAAAATATCATCTTCTTGGTGATGATAATGATGAAGACGAATATTATTAATCATTAATCACATTTTAAAAGCCCCCTTAGTGGGGTTTAATTAATTTGACTTTAATATTATTTCATATATAATAAATAAAATGTAAATTACGGGGAAATACCATGTTCAAAGAAACTAATTACAGCGAACAAATCAACTCTGTTTCAATTGGTCTTTTAATTGAAGATGGCATTTCTCTGGATTATAATAGCGGTGATTTTCTTCGATATAAAATTGAGGGAAAAAAGAAAATCTACGATTTGCCAGAATTATTAAAAGTACACCTGGATAATGATTTTTCTTCATTGAATCTTACATCTAAAACCAAAGACATTCTGTTGTTTATTCTCTCATCAAAAGCAGAATTTTCGTATAGCAATGAAGAAATTGTTCCTTACCGGAATGTAGCTTTGAAGTTATATGATGTTGATTATTTTGACTCCGATGAACTTTCTGAACCACCAGCAACCTTGCTTTATGGCATTGAAATTATCTTCCCCGAGGTTTACTTCCTCAAGAAAGTAATGAAATCACTACAGCTCACAGAAGCAGAATTATTGGATGCGTATATTGAGCTTTTTTCTAGTTTTGTTGCTATCGATGTGCCTTTTTTCACCGTTGCTTATGCAGAGCTAGATAAAACCGTTTCTCAAACCTCTCGTAAAACCGGAAAAAAAGACATTCATCTTTTTAATCGTCAAGAGCACAATTTCGACAAATAATGATGCCTGGGGTTTAATATAATGGAAAATAAATTAACCGAGTTGTATAAAAAGCTTATTGGCACAGAGACAATGCATTCATATCATGGACAGCGTGTTATTGATGTGTTTGAGCAATTTTGTGTGTCAAAGGTTAATTTTTCCTCTGAGATTGAATCCATTTTTACTAATGATTACCCGCTGTTATCTGATTTTGTTTTGCGTCGAAGCCGTACTTCTCCATTCTTCTTAGATCCATCTCTACTTATTGTGTACTGGATGCTTATTTTCCACCGAAACAAATTAATTGACCAATGGCCACTGCCTATGGCCGACTTAAAGCACTTTGCATCAGACCTGGGTGTAAAATTCTGGCGCTAGTTTAAAACTTACTTAAGGAATAACAATGAGCTTTCGTGATGGTTTTATTGGTATCTGCTCCGACACTTGGTTTTCAGTCAAATACATTAAGAGCTGCTTTTCATTTGGGGCGATTTCTCTCCTTCCATCTGCATTGCTAATTATCGCTATAATTCGACCAAGCTTTACTTTGTTCTTAACTTCTTTGCTTTTGTCTGCAATTCTGGCTCGGTATCTTTTTACATTTAAAAATCTAAATCCAATTTTGCACAACTTGGTTGATGATGATTTGTTATCAAAAGCGCCAGAGCACATTAAAACAGACATAAGCAGGATCATTAAATTAAGTCTGGACAATTATTGCAAAGAAGTCTTTATGACTTGGTTTAAAATATTTCTAATTATTTCAATACTTGGCTTCGGTTTTCATGGAATAAGTTATTTTTATCCTGATGCATCGACCTCTCTAAGTCCGTTAATTCAGGCTGGTGCAGTTTTTTGTTCAACCTATGGCTTTGCCCGGTATGCCAATCTATTCTTTGCTGAAATCACTAAATCTAACCTAAAAGACCTTCCAACAGTTGTTCTCACAAGAGCCATTGCCGAGTACAATAATAACTTACAATCATCAATTACCAATCAAGGTTGATTTATGAAAGAGATGGAACAGCTTTACAAAGAAATGGCTGAATTAACCATGACTGAGTGCAAAAAGAATTGTGTTGCACTCGGTTCTTGCTGTGACAAGATCTATTGCCAGTCAGCGATGGACTTTGCCAAAGCAGCAGGTGTTACCCTTCATCCTACCGGCAATAAGCTCCCAATGCTGTCTGATAGCGGAACCTGCATTGCCCCACCTCATTTCAGGAAACTATGCAGCGTTCATAATTGCGATATCAATGCAGTTGGGTCCTTCCCATACAGCTCAACCGCAACTGAAAAATACTTTCAATTGCGCGATCGTATTGAGATATTAGAGATTGAGAATTTTCAAATAAACCAAAGCATTTAACCTGGGTGGGTTTTAATATGGCGGCAAAAATCACTGAGTTTGCGAAGATAATTCGAATTTTACGGATCGATTATGACCTGTTAGCAAAGGATATGGCAAAAGATCTTGATGTAACCCCATCATATCTGTCAGCCATTGAGCTGGGCAAAAAACACATATCTGACAAATTCATCGAAAGTGTGGTCGCGTATTTCCAGCTAAACGAGGAGAAGGCAAGTGAATTACGGATAGCGGCACTATCATCACAGCCTTTCATTAAAATTGATTTATCCCAGGCCAGTAATCAAGACAGAGCACTGTGCATTAAGTTTGCAGAGAAGTTTCCATTGTTAACCGACGAACAGATAAGCAGAATTAAACAAATTCTGTGTCAAAAATAAATTTCCAGGTGATTTATGGATGTGACTTTTAGCAGAATACCTTTTTTGCTAACAAAACCGCATTTTCAATGCGAATTAAACTCCATGTGTTTTCCTTACCTCTCTCCCCTACTACTGCTTATATAGTTTTTCTACGTTATTTTTAATCTCTTCTCGCATTTCTTCTACTACAAAATAATTATCTTTATGACCAAATTCAAAGAATAATTTAGACATGCCGTCAGCATATGCATTTATATTTGACAATGCTTCTTCATAATTTCGTTCGCCAAGTTCCATAAACGCAATTTCTGAAAAGGAATGATGCATTAACTTATCAGACAAACCTGATTTAATTTTACTGTAAATCATTATTTCAGAAAATTTATCATAGACATCAGAAAATTTTTCATAAAAAACATCGATATCTGTTTTTGGTGGTAATTCATCTTTTTCATCCAAAATAGAGCTAATTGCTTCTTCAATATCAGTAATTAGCGACGGGCTGTATTTTTCCACAACCGAAGCTCTCATTCCATTGGTGTAATCTTTTATTGCACGATAGGCAAGAGACATTGAGATCTGACCAGAAGCAACCAATGCTAACTTTTTGTCAGCAAATTCTTGAATAAATGAGGTGATCATGACCTTCTCCACTTAAAAACAATTGTTGCTTCATTTGTTTATTATAATATTCTCAGTGGTATTGATCAATTATTATTTCATATAATAATTATTCTGCAATTGTAAAAAAGCCCCGACTTGTCAGGGCTCTTGGTTAGTTTGTTAGATCATGCCGCTTTACGCGTGACCACATACCCTGTGCATAATGCTTCCAAATCAGGCACATCTGTTTTCACTACCTTAAGCTGGGCGCATTTCAAACGCATGTCATTACTGCGAGCCGCTAATGCTTCTTCACGTTGGTGAATATAGAAATAAGCCGTGTAATCACAATTACGCAAACGGATCGCAAACTGGGCAGGCAGTTTTTTACCAGTAGAAGAGAAAGAAGCGTTTGCTTTAGTAGTTGATTTAGACATGATTGGTTCTCTATTTGGTTAGTAGTAGTGAAGAAGCCCCTCACTTGATGAAATAAGTATATAATTATCAGATAATTAAATCAATTATTATTTCATATAATAATGATTTTTTGCTATAGATCAGATACAAAAAAGCCCCGAATCAATCAGGGCTTTTCTATTTTAAGTCACTATGCAGCTAATACTTATTCCACAAAAAACAGAACATAGCTACCTTTGCAATCATTAGCCCCGACATTACCAATAATGCTGGCCAACTTGTTGTATGCGCCTTCTGTTGAGTCGAACGCAGTGCAATCCAGGAACATTTCATTTTCTACTTCAGTAGACTTAAATCCATGAAATTCACTCGCAAGCAGATCAAACGTTTCGCCTGATACAGCACAGGAACCAAGTTTTCTTGCGTGAAAAACTTCAATCATTGGCGTATTAGTAAGTAAGCACCACTGGCGATAGATTTCTTTATGAGCGTATTGTGTTTGCTGATCAATATCATTGCCATACAAAGCCGCTTTCTCAACAAGACTGTTGTCCAGTTGTTCTTTGATTTTAGCCGCATCATCCATAGTGATCGCTTTAGATGAATGACTATTGATAGCCCAGTCCACATCTTCATCTGTGATTTCAAAGGCCAATGAGACATGACCAGATTTCGCTGTCTGGTTGCCATTGTAATACTTTAATAAATCGGCAAACAATTCTTTATCATTCAGATCTAAATCCAAACCCAGCGCATCAGCCACGTTTTCATGGATTTCTAATTCCGTCCATAACTCATCAGGTGATTCAATGGCTGCTTCGGCAATGGTTTGTGAAATAGCTGCATCACCCATCACCATTTTTAAGATTGCTGATTTCATGCTTTCTCTCCTAAAGAGTATTGTCAATACTGCTATTGGGTTATTGGTTGGAACAAATGGTTCTTGTTCAATGAGATAAGTATATAAATTAATTGATGTTATGTCAATTATTATTTCATATAATAATCATGTTTTTCTTTTAGAATAAATGGAATATCATGATATTTTGATGTAAAATATAATATTCATAATAATAAAAAGGATAAAAAATGAATATTCAAGAACAAACCCCTGTTGACGACAGTCAGATTATTCAAACACAGACAGTAAATACAAACGATAGTGAAAAAGAAAAAGTGATTAATATTGCAAAATACATTCATCGAATTAAGATATCTATGAATATTTTTTTGTTTCCATTAGTTGTTTTGGCTCTTGATGTATTAATTATGGCAATAGCTAATGCAACACAGACCTTTATTAACCCATACCTCGTACTCACGTCACTTATATTATCAGTTTGGTTGTGCTTTATTATTGGCGGTGTTTCATTGTTTTACCATATAATTAAAAATGAAATCACAAGAGATGGAAATCCATGGCTGCTAGCACTTATTTTTCTGTTTGTGCCACTCGGGATCTTGGCTTCATCATTAATATCAGCTCATAAATCAAAACAATATCTCGCTCAAAAAGGCATTCGAGTTAAGTGTTTAAAAGTAAATAAAGATGACTTAGAAATATATAAAAAAGCTTAAGTTTGGTAGCAAAAAAGCCTCTATAAAAAGAGGCTTTTTAAATAATTATTAAAAGTTATTTTACAGTCTTTAGCATTTAGTTTTTAGTTTTTAGTTTTTTGCCGGGTTCGTCTTTTATCATCAAAACAAAGGACACATCTCTGTGTCCATCTGCTTAATGAATAACTTCTCGTTTAACTACAACTTCTGTACAAATAGCCGCTAAATCACACAGATCTGTGCGAACAAGAAATAATGTCGCCGATTTTAGTCGCAAATCAATACGACGAGCATCATTCACTTCCTCATACTTATCAATACTAAAATAAGTGGCATAATCATGATTACGCATCCACAAAACATATTTTTCTTTCTTGTTTTTAGCGTTAAATTCTTTTGCCATTTCAAGTTTTTTTGAGTTATCTGCCCGCATAGGTAAAGTGCTTATTTTCCCCAGGACAATTTCTTTTTTTGACTCTCGATAATCAATAACTCTTTTTGGTAATGATTTGTTGTTTTGTTTTACGCGACTTACTTTTTGCATTTATATCTCTCTCAATAATTGAATTATAATTTATGTTATTTGCTTCTTAGGAGCAATATAAATCATTTGATTTCATATCGTCAACAATAATATTTATTATTTTGTAAAATAATAAATATTAAATAGCAAAAACCCCGAACAGGTCGGGGTCATTGTTTCCAGAAGAATTAATTACTTCTGTTTGTTTGCTTCAATAAACGGTACAGCGCTATTAGGTAACATGGTTGTTGGCAATTGACCATTCCAACGTTCTGCCTTAATTAGCTCAACCAGATTTGGGTTTTGACTCAGTGCATCACCCTTGGCTTTGATAGCCAGTGCTTCTGCATTCCCTTTCAAAGTGGTTGCTTCCGCTTCTGCTGCTGCTTGCTGTTTTACACTTTCAGCATGTGCTTTTGCTTGAGTAACAGTGATCTCAGCCTGAACCTTTTCACGCAAAGCATTTTGTTGTAGTTTTGCAACCTCTACTTCTGCCAACATGCGTTGTTCAACAGAATCTTCATATGCCTTTGAAAAGTCAATATTATCAAGCTGTACGCTTTCAATAACAATTGGACCACTCAATGCTTTGTACACCGAGTCAAAAACGTCTGCATTCAACTTAGCCCGGTTCTGGATCGAACTAACGGCCGCATAACTACCAAAAATAGTCTTAACTGCCTGTGGCAAACGAGGATTAATGATCCGGGTTTCTAATGATTGCAAACCACCAAATTCAGAATAGATTTTCTGCAATTCAGACTCTTGAGCATGCCAGTTAATAGAAACCTGTAACGTCGCTGGTTGCTGATCTCGCGAATACGCAGGCAGACTAAAATGACTAACCTGTGTTTGCAAACTAATTGTTTTTGTTGTTTCAATCAATGGCACTTTCAAATTAAACCCAGGCTCTGCAACTCGCTGAAACGCACCAAATCGCAACACAATGCCGCGTTCACCCTGATCTACGCCAAAAAAAGAACCAAATATCAATAAAATTACACAAACCACAAGCACACCAATCCCAATAAGTTTATAGAGTCCTTTACTAGGGCGGATCATATCTTCTGAATTCTCAAACATAATTAACTTCCTATTAATTCAATGGATTACACAAGTAAATTCAAAATAAAATCACTTGCAACTCGGATTCAAATATAACACTTTTTTGTTTTTTGTCAACATTATTTTACGAAATAATAATTAAAGCCTTTCGATTCTATTCCTCATATTGTTCTTAATTTCTCATAAAAAAAATCAATAAAAAACCCTGGAAGCCCAGGGTTCTTGTTTGTCTGTCTTGTATTAAGCAGATTGCAACTCATCCTCTTTTAAAACCAAGATCTGCTGGTGGACCTGAGTCTTTCTTTTTGTATCCGTAGATACATTCTTTTTTGCAAGAAAAGGACATTGTGGCCTTAATACGTGCAATACAGATGACTTTGAACTTTTTTTAATCACAGGTCCTACTTTTTCTTTTAGTGTTTCGTATTCTAATTCAAGCAGAGAAATTTCCTCTTCAACTAAAGCCAGTTTTTTTACAGCCTCATCATTACTATGGCTAATTCGCTGAACCTGACTGCTCTTTGGGTTAGAGATAAATAATCTTAGTTGTCTACGCTCAATGCGTAAATCATATAGCTTATTAGCCACTATTTGATGCTCTGGCTCATTTTTTTCTGCTTTTTCAATGAGTTTTAATGCGTCATTAATTCTTGCTCGATAATTGCTAATTTTCTTAGCTCGACTTATTCCTTTTCGACCAACAGTCTTTTTATCAACATCTGTAACTTCCAATGAATCATCTGCTTCAAGATCAGAAATTATCCCTTCCATCCGACGAATACATCGCTTCAATTTATTAACATCAGTTGCTGGTCTGCGCCCAGCTTTATCAGCAAGCTTCAATTGCTAATTTTCTTAGCTCGACTTATTCCTTTTCGACCAACAGTCTTTTTATCAACATCTGTAACTTCCAATGAATCATCTGCTT